>Ga0315274_10000210_pt1 | contig 89225 bp, 77 predicted proteins | sample YL17G02_20_MG_FD_203700 | JGI IMG/M metagenome (GOLD analysis project Ga0315274, IMG submission 203700) | Sediment microbial communities from Yellowstone Lake, YNP, Wyoming, USA - YL17G02_20 | ecosystem: Environmental > Aquatic > Freshwater > Lake > Sediment | place: USA: Wyoming | collected...
CTACGACCCGGCCGCCGGCCGCGTCTCCGTCACCCTGGTCGACACGGACAGCGACCTCGACGGCGCCGATATAGGATTGGCCGTCGGGACTCCTTTCACGGCCGCTCTCAGCGGGGGAGACGCGGATGTCTACCGGTGCTCGGTCGTCCCCGGAAAGACCTACCGGGTCGTGGTTTCCCGGCCGGAGTCGGGCCGAGCCGCGGTTCTCTCGCTAGTCGATCCCGCCCAGGCTTCCACCGCCGTCGTCAAAGACGCCGTCGTCACGTCTTCCGTCTTTGGGGCGTTCGCCGGCGGCCCGACTCCGGGCGGCCTCAGGGCGGAACTTGAGGTCGCGTCCGGTCCAGGTCAGACCTTTCTCTACTTCCGCGTCCAGGCGGCCGACCCGGACGATGCCGGATCCACGGGCAGCTACACCATTGCCGTGGAGGAGGCCACCGAACCCCAGGACACGCCGGCGGGCGCGACCTGGCTGGCCGTGGGTCCCGAAGCGACGCGAGGTTACCTTCACTCCCCCTCCGACACGGACTACTTCCGCTTTGAGGCCGAGGCCGGCCTGGCCTACGCCGTGGAAGTGGTGGCGGCCGGCGGGGCCGCCACCACCGACGAGGTCGCCGCCACCGGCGGAGCCGCCCCACCCTTGGAGACCCTGGTCGAACTTAGCGGCCCCGACGCCTCGGTCATCATGCGGGACGACCGGGCGGACCGGCGGCTTCTCTGGGAGGGCGAACAGACCGGCCCCTACGTTGTCGCGGTCACGTCCCTCAACGGCGGGTGGGGCCCCTACACCATCCGGGTCCTCCCGGCGGCCCCTGAGCCGCCGGAGGGCCCGCGGACAGCCGAGGTTTTGCTCCCCGACCACGACGCGAGGCGGCTCTGGCTTCCATCGGCCCTGGATCAGGACTGGTTCGCTTTCCCGACCCAGCGGGGGAAGAACTACTACGCCCAGGCTCTCGACCTCACCGGGGGCTGCGACACGATTTTGACCCTCTTCGGCTACGACGGTAAGGAGCTGGCCTCGAACGACGACGGTTTGGGACGGGTCTGGCCGGATGGCGGATCACTGGTTTCCTTCACGGCTGTCTATGACGGGCTCGTTTATGCCAGGGTCACGGCTTTTTCTCCGCCGGACGGCGGGAGGGCCGGGCTCGGCGGCTACACCTTCGCCGTCACGGGAACCGGCCCCGAAACAGATGGGCGGTTCGGGCAGGCCCGGCCCCTCGGCCAGGCCACGCCATCTTGGGTCTCGTCCCTGGTGGACGGGGACCGCGACTGGTATCGCTTCGAGGTCGACCGGGGTCTCGTCTATACCCTGGAGACCGGCAAGCTCGAGGCCGGCTGCGATACCGACCTCGCCGTCTACGACGAACACTGGCGTCTCCTGGCGGCCAATGACGACGCCGATGGCGGCTCGGCCTCCCGCGTCACGTTCACCGCCGGCTTCAGCGGCCCGGCCTACGTCTGCGTCTCGCCGGTCTTCGTCACCGAGATCAGCGACGGGACAGGCGTCTACACGATCACCCTCAGGACCGGGCCGCGGGCTAGCCAGTAGCGCGGCCGGGTCGCGGGCTAGCCAGTAGGGGATGGGGCCGGCCCACCCGGCCACGTCCGGAATCCAGGCCATCGGGATGCGGATGTCGCAGGGTTTGCGGCGCATGGCGGGAACTGGCGAAAGAAGGCTCTCCCAGCCCTGGAAGGCAGGCCCTCCCAGCCCTGAAAGGAGTTTGATACCATGATGGCGAGGCGCCCCCTGGCCTTGATCGCGATGACTCTCCTCCTCCTGATGGCCGTTGCCGCCAGTCCCCTGGCCGTGGCCGCGAGCGGCCAGGCCGGGGTCGATCCGGCCACGAACCCTCTGGCCGCCCCGCGCGGCCTCATCGCCAGCGGCGGGAACTGCTGCGTTCACCTGACCTGGCAGGTTCCGGAGTCGCCACCCGAGCCGGTGATTTTCTACAACGTCTACCGCCGGCAAGGCGAAGCGTCGCAGGACGCCCCCCTGTTTCTCGCCGGCCTCGACCCGGATGCCCTGGGCTATGTTGACTTTGAGGTCTTCAACGATCAGACCTACGTTTACGAGGTCAGGGCCCAGTACGACGACAAGGTCGAGAGCCTGGCCGCCGATCCGGCAACGGTCTCCCCCGAAGCGGCCGGACTCTCCGTCGTTCTCCACCTGGGTCAGACGGTAGCCACCGTCAACGGGGCCGAGGTGACCCTCGATGCTCCGGCTCAGGTCGTCGGCGGCGCGACCATGGTTCCGCTGCGGTTTGTCGCCTCCAGCCTGGGCGCGGAGGTGAAGTACGACAGCGGGCCCCGGCAGATCACGGCCACCCTGGGACCACGCGTCGTGCGGCTCTGGATAGGCGGCCGGCAGGCGGAGGTCGACGGCCAGCCGCGGCCGATCGCCTCGCCGCCGTGTCTCATTCAGGGCCGGACCATGGTTCCCGTCCGTTTCATCAGTGAGGCTTTCGGCGCCGTCGTCGACTACGTCCCGGCCGGTGGCAAGGTGACCGTGGATATGCCGGATGGCGACGCCGCCCTGGACCAGGCCACCCCCCTGACCATCGGCCTTCCCGCCGTGGCCGCCCTCAACGGGTCCAACGACGTCGACTACTATCGCCTCCAGACCAAACCCGGCGAGACCTACGTCGCCCGCACCCACGACCTGGGCTCGGGCTGCGACACCGTCCTGACCTGGATCACGGCCACCGGGGTGGCGCTGTGCAGCGACGACGCCTCCAGGGACTCCAAGGCCTCGGAGCTTCAGATCGTTAAGTACGGCGAAGATGCCTTCCTCTACTTCCGCGTTCAGTCGGCCGAGCCCGGCGGCGACAATCCGGCCGGCAACTACAGCCTGACCGTCGATCGACGGGCGGTCGACCCGCTGCAGGCCATCGCCCTCCTCCTCATCGGAGGCGAGCCCCACGAGGGAGAGCTTCTCTCCCCCTCCGACATGGAGTACTACAGCTTCAGCGCCACGGCCGGGCGGACCTACCGCGTGACCACGGAGAACCTGCCGCCCCAATCGGGTTCCGAAGGCGAGACAAACCAGGCCGATACGGCCGTCTGGCTCCTCGAAGGCCTCGGCGACTATCTCATGGTCGTCGACGCCGACGATGATTCGTCCACTGTTGCGGGGGACCCCTACGCCGCCGAGCTGTACTACACGGCCCAGACCACCGGCCCGTGCTACGTGCTCGTCAACAGCCGCACGGGCGAGGCGGGCCGCTACCGGGTTAAGGTCGACTTTGCCGACGCGGTCGCCCGGGTTTCATCCCAGGCCACCGACACCCCCGTGGACACCCGGGCCTGGCGCGAATGGCTCGACTCGGCCGAGGCCCAGAACTGGTTCAAGTTCACGGCCGTCCAGGGAACCCGCTACTGGCTCCAGACCCTGGAGCTCGGGCCGCTGTGCGACACCGTCCTGACCCTCTACGACAAGGACGCCCGGACCGAACTCGACGGCAGCGACGACAGCCCCGGGCGGGGGAACGGTTCCCTGGTCGAGTGGGTGGCGCCGTCGAACGGCGTCTATTACGCCCGCGTCACACCCTACGGAGGCGGCCTGGGCGGCTTCGTCTTCTGCGTCACGACGACCGGGCCGGAGTACGACTACTTTAACTGGGACTACGCCACCCCGGTGACCCCTGACGGGGAAGCCGTTCCAGGGTCGGCGGTGGACGGCGACTACGACTGGTTTGTCTTCACGGCCGCGAAGGGCCTGACCTACACCATCAAGACAGCGGACCTCGCTCCGGGGTGCGACACCTATCTCCTCGTCATGGACGAGGATGGGAACCTTCTGGGCGAGAACGACGACATCGATTACGAAGGCGGGAACCTGGCTTCCCGGGTGGAGTGGACGGCCACGGCCACCGTCAAGGTCTACGTTCGGGTCACGCCCAGGGCCGAAGGTGACCAGGACGGGACCGGAGTTTACGAGCTAGAGGTCACGACCACGGCCGAGGGAACCGGACTCTAGACCTTGAGCGGCGGAGAGGCGCCCGGCCCCGCCGGACCCGGGGTGGTCTCGCGCCGCGCCGGACGGGAAGGCGGGAGAATTAGATGATGAGAAAGCCCTGGCTCGGCCTGCTTTGCGTTCTCATCCTGAGCCTTTTTCTTGTGAGCGGGACGCCGGCCTCCAGCGCCCAGGCCATATCCCTGGTCGTGGACGGGAGGATCATCTCGTGCGACGTGCCGCCCCAGATGCTTGGCGGTCGGGTCCTGGTTCCCATCCGGGCCGTGTCCTACGCCCTGGGCTGCGACGTCGGCTGGGACCCCGATCTGGGAATGGTGACGGTCACGACCGGGACGGGCAACCCGGGCCTGGGCGGCGCCGGCCCGGCCGGCCTCCTGGTCCTCGACGCCTCGGGCCTCTACGCTCAGGCCGCCCCGTCGGTCGTGGCCATCCTGAGCTACCAGACACGCGACGGCGCGGAGACCATTGACGGCTGGGGCAGTGGCTTCGTCTTCGGCGCCGAGGGCGTGATCCTGACCAACGCCCACGTCGTGGAGGGCGCCACCAAGCTCAAGGTGGTTTTCCCGGACGGAGAAACCTACGACGTGGCCACCGGGATCCTGGCCGACGCCAGGTCTGATGTGGCCCTCATCCGGCTCGGGGTGGGTGGTTTCACCCCGCTGAAACTGGCCGACTCCGACAAGACCGTACCCGGCGAGCCGGTGATCGCCATCGGCAATCCGGCCATGATGCAGCTCCGCAACACCGTGACCGCCGGGATCGTGAGCGGCATCGGCCGCCAACTCGAGGAGGATATGTACCCGTCTATCCAGACCGACGCCTCCATTAACCCCGGCAACAGCGGAGGACCCCTCCTCAACGCCGCCGGCGAGGTCGTGGGCATAGCCTACTCCAAGCTCGTCGGCGAGTCGCTCGAGGGCTTGGCCTTCGCCATCCCGGCCAATGTGGTCAAGGAGATCGTGGCCGAACTGCAGGAGCACGGCCGGGTGATCCGGCCCTGGCTCGGGCTTAACCTGCAATCCAGTCCGGAAGCCGCTTACGGCTTGCCCACCGACGAAGGGTTGACCGTGGTCTCCGTGGACCCGAAGGGACCCTCTCTCGGCGCGGGAGTCAAGGTCGGAGATGAGATCGTCGCCGCCGACGGACAGCCGACCCACAGCCTGTGCGACCTGACCGAGGTTCTCCTTGGGCACAAGGTCGGGGACACCCTCGTCCTGACCGTGCTCCGGGCGGGGGTCCGTCAAGACATTCCGGTGAGGCTGGCGGAGAGACCGGCCGAGCTGAACTAGAAGGAAGCGAGGCGGGTCCCACCCCACAGGGAGGGACCCGCCTCGCTTGCTTACCTCGCGCTCTTGCCGTCCCGCGCTCGAACCGCGGGCCGCGGCCGCCTACATCGGAGGCATGCCACCCATACCGCCCATACCGCCCATACCGCCCATGCCACCCATGCCACCCATACCGCCCATGCCGCCCATGCCGCCACCCGACCCTTCAGGCTCGGGCTTGTCGACGATGATCGTCTCCGTCGTCAGAACCAGTCCGGCAATGCTGGCCGCGTTCTGGACAGCCGTGCGGGTAACCTTGACCGGATCATTGATCCCGGCCTTCACGAGATCCACGTACTCCAGGGTCAGGGCGTCGAACCCGTAACCCGGTTTAGAGGCGGCCACGTGGGCAACCACGACGGAACCTTCCATCCCGGCGTTCTCAGCGATCTGCCGGGTGGGTTCCTGGAGGGCCCGCCTGACGATGGCCACACCAACGGCGACGTCGCCTTCCGCCTTGAGGTCGCCTAGGGCCTTGGCCGCGTCGAGGTAGATTCGCCCGCCTCCCGGCACGACTCCCTCTTCGATCGCCGCCCGCGTCGCCGAGAGAGCGTCCTCGAAGCGTCCCTTTCGCTCCTTCAGCTCGGGCTCGGTCGGGGCCCCGACCTTAATGACGGCCACGCCGCCCACGAGTTTGGCCAGACGCTCCTGCAACTTCTCACGATCCCAGTCGGAATCGGTCTCTTCGATCTCCGTGCGAATGCGAGCCGCCCGCTTGTCGATCTCGGCCTTGTCGCCGTAACCCTCGATGACGGTCGTGTCTTCCTTGGTGATGCGAACCTGGCGGGCCCGTCCCAGCATGTCCAGGCTAACGTTCTCCCACTTGATGCCGAGCTGCTCGGAGATGACCTTGCCGCCGGTAATGGCGGCCATGTCATCCAGCATGGCTTTGCGCCGGTCGCCGAAACCGGGGGCCTTAACGGCCGCCCCGGCGACGGTCCCGCGAATGCGGTTGACGACCATGGTCGCCAGAGCCTCGCCCTCGACCTCCTCGGCCACAATGATGATGGGTTTGCCGCTCTGGGCAATCCGCTCCAGAACGGGGATGAGATCCTTGGCGGCGCTGATTCTGCGATCGGTGAGCAGAATGTAGGGCTCTTCGAGCAGGGTCTCCATCTTCTCCGTGTCGGTAATGAAGTAGGGCGAGCTGTAGCCCCGGTCGAACTGCATGCCCTTGACCGCTTCCCAGGAGGTCGTCATGCCCTTGCCTTCCTCGATGGTGATGATGCCTTCCCGACCGACCGCGTCCATGGCCTCGGCGATCATCTTTCCGATTTCGGGGTCGTTTCCGGCGATCGAGGCCACCTGCTCGATGGCCTCCCGCGACTCCACCGGCTTGGCGGCGGCCTTCATGACCTCGACGACCCTGACCGAAGCAAGCTGGATGCCTTTCCAGATGAGCATCGGATTGGCGCCGGCGGCCACGTTCTTGAGCCCCGCCTTGATCATGGCCTGAGATAGAACGGTCGCCGAGGTGGTCCCGTCACCGGCGTCGTCCTGGGTCTTGGTGGCCACTTCGCGCATGAGCATGGCCCCGCAGTTTTCGTAGGGGTCCGGCAGTTCCACGTCGCGGGCCACGGTGACCCCGTCGGAGGTAACGGACGGCGCGCCCCACTTCTTGTCCAGAATCACGTTTCGGCCTCGCGGACCGAGGGTGACCCTGACAACCCTGGCCACTGTGTCCACGCCACGCTCCAGAGCCCGTCGGGCCGTCTCGCCAAAAACTAGCTGTTTTGCCAATAAGGCTTCCTCCTTCCAAGCCTGGGCCTTCCTAAACGAGCGCCCAGTCTCAGAGAATACCCAGAATGTAGTCCTCGCGGAGAACAAACAGCTTCAATGGCTTTCTCTACCCGTCCAGAAAAGGTGTTAGCACTCCTGGAGAGAGAGTGCTAACCAAACAGAATCATACCGGAAGGCCCAGCCGGGAGTCAAGCCTCAACCGAAGGCCGCGGGCCGGACCCAGGGCCCGACCCGCGGAATAGGCGGAAATCGCCACCTCGCCGCCCGTCACGCCTGACCCACCGGGAGCCTCCACCGGGTGTCGGTTCAGGCCTTCGCCGCCAGGCGACCGTGGGTCCAGTGAGCGTTCTCGTTGAAGCAGAAAGCTTCCACGACCACCTCTGGGGCCGTGACCGTGAGAGTGAGGCCGGACTCGCCCCTCTCCAGCCGCCCGCCCTCTACGAAGAACTGGCACCAGACCGGCCGCTTCAGGGGATCCTGGACCTCCAGAAGGAGAGGCCTCTTCTTGTCGCCGGTGACCGGGCCGGCTTCGAAGCGAGCGATGCTCGGCGCGGTTCGGCCGTAGCCCTCCGCGGCGCCCGGACGGACGGCCAGAAGGCCGTCGGCCCAGCGGGCCACGGGCTCGACCGCCGGCGAGCCCGTGGCCCGCCTCACCGCCACCGCGAGATTGCCCCGCACGAACAGAGCCAGCCCACCCGGACCGCCGGGACCGCTCCAGGAGGCCTCGCCGAAGTCGTAGCCAACCTTGTCCCCCGTCTGGAAGGTGGGGCTGGAGCAGGACCGCATGTAGTCAAGAGCCGCCTCCCGGGCGTCCGCCGCCGAGGGGCACTCCAGGCTGAGGACTTCGACGACCTCCTCCGGCTTGACCGTCAGGAAGTGACGCCGCTCCCACCTCAGGCCCCGGGGTGGAGGGGCCAGGGTCTTCAACATCCGCCAGCCGGGCGTGGTCGGCGCCGGCGGGAGGAAGTGCCAGGCAAACGTCCCCCCAGCCGGTTCCGTCCGCGGGAAGAGCTTCCGTAGAGCCTCACGCCTATCGTCCTGGGCCATAAAGACCCACCTTCTCTCCTAGATGACCGAGCGCCGTTGCCCGAGCCCGCACTGGGGAATGGTGTTGGGCCTTCCCGGCGGCGCGGACAGACGGTCGCGGTAGCCGAGTTCGCCGGTCGCCCCGAAGCGCAGGGCCACCGGCAGGAGGGCGGTGTGCGGCGGCGTGGCGGGGTCGGCGTCACCGTCGACCTCGAGGCAGGCGTCGGACACCATTCCCTCGTTGTCGCACGAGCCCTGCCAGGCCACCTCATGGTAGTAGAACGAGGGCCAGAAGCCGCAGGGCAAGCTGAAATCGGCGCTGCCGATGGCGATCATCTCGTTCAAGGCGAAGCTGTAGCCGAGAACCATCTCCGAGAGGTCACAGCCTAAGATGTTGGCGAAAGTGGTCAGGAAGGTCGCGCAGTCGGTGCAGTTTACGTACTGCCCAAGACCCAACCCTCCCGCCAGCCGCTCAAGAAACTCGCCGCAGTAGAAGACACCGCCGACGAAGAGGGCCCCGTCCGTGTAGCGGGTTCCCCCGCCGCCGGGACAGTCATAGGTTAAGAGGGCCGGACCCAGAGAGAAAATGGACTCGGCGACCTTCCCAGTGGCCGCGTCGCGGCTCGTCGAACCCGCCGCCCAGTGGCAGGAGTAGTCCAGAACCTCGGTCCAGGGCAGTTGAAGGTTGGCCGCGTCGTGCGGCATCTGCTGCCAGGGACCCCTAGGGGCCTCAAGAAGCACGTAGATGCGGTGGCTGGTCACCCCAACGTCCTGCCAGGCCGCGGACTTGGCCGGCCGGATCTGCCATCGCCAGGTGACCGTGTAGATGCCCACCCCCACGTCCCAGAGCCGTACGTTCGTAAGGGGCAAAGTGAAGAACCCGTCCCGGTCGATGTCACCGGGGGCGACCACGGTTTCGGCCACCTCACCCAGGACGTTTTTTCTCAGCCTTCCTGGATCCAAGGCGCGAATCCCCACCTTTGGCATCTTGCCCGCGGACGGGAAGATTTCCTTCGACCACGGGATGAGCCCCGGACCGGTCTTGAACTTGGCCTTGACTGTGATCGTGTTGCCCTTGGTCTCCTTCTGGGCGTAAGCCGCCGGGGACTGCTCCGGCTTGGTCGTTTCGCCGTAGCGCCACTCGGGGACCACGACGGAGGTCGAGGCGTTCTTCCTGATGTTGAGAGCGTCGCAGTTGTGGCCATGAGGATCGTGGTTGAACTTCACGGCTTGCACAGAGACACCGGGCGCCATGCTATCCTCTCCCCGGAACTTATTTGGGCGAGGTCTCCTGGACCCTCGTCGTCAGCGCCTAGCAGCCGTCACCCCTATCCCCCGGCCCGTCCCTTCGCTGTCTTGGCTCGTCCCGCCAGGCAGCGATCGATCACGGCGATGACGTCAGAAAGGTTGAAAGGCTTACCGAGCAGGGCCTGGTAGCTCCCCACCGGAGGGAAGTCCGCGACCGAGGGTACGGCGCCGGTAACCACAACAACGGGTGTGTTTCGCGACCTGGGCTCGGCCCGCATGTGCTCGAGCACGGCCCGACCGCCCAAGCCGGGCATGAAAAGGTCGAGAAGAACCAGGTCGGGGATCGGGTCCTGGGCCAGGCGCTCCAGACCGGCGGCGCCCGTCGGCGCGATCGCGGACTCGTGGCCGTGATCCCGAAGCACCTCGGACAGGATCAGGGCTATGGCCGGTTCGTCTTCGATGATCAGGATCTGCGCCATCTCGCTTACCTCCTCGAGCTCGGGACAAGGGGAAGCCTGAGGCACATGGTGGTCCCCCCGCCCGGGCGGTTCTCCGCCCACAGGTCTCCCCCGTGACGCTTGGCCACGTCGCGGCTGATAAAGAGGCCCAGGCCAAGCCCTCCAGGCTGACGGTTGGTCAGGTTCGTGGCCCGGTAGAAGCCCTCAAAGACTCTCTCAAGCTGGTCGGGAGGAATGCCGATGCCCTCGTCTTCCACCCGGACCACAACGCTGCGCTTCTCAATCAGCGTGCTCACCCAGATCCATCTGCCGGCGGGCGAGTACTTGATGGCATTGCTCAGGAGGTTGGCGATGATCTCGGTCAGGCGTTTGGCGTCCCCGACGACAGGCAGGCGGGGCGTCGGCGGAGGCGAGACGATGAGTTTGTGGTCGAGAAGCCTGAGGGCGTAGGGGCGGATGGCGTTGGTCAGGACGTCGACCAGGTTGATGGGCTTGAGTTCCAGGGGCAGACGGCCCTCGCTGACTCTGTAACCGACGATGATCTCGTTGATCAGGTCGTTCAGACGTTTCAACTCGGATTCGGCCAGGGACAGGTGCTCGGTATGGCGCTGGTCTCCCCCGGCCCCGAGACGCTGAGTGACCAGTTGGACGAGCCCCATGGCCGCGGCCAGAGGATTGCGAAGCTCGTGAGCCAGAACTTGTAGAAAGTCGTCCTTGGCTCGCTCGAGACGGCGTAGTTCGGTCACGTCGCGGAAGGTCGTGACGACCAGGGAGACTTTCCCCTGCTCGTCGCGCACCACGCCACCACTGCAGGCCACCCTGGCCTGGGAGCCGTCCGGCCGCTCGAGGAGGAGTTCCTCCCCCACGAACGCTTCGCCCCGCAGGGCCCTGTAGACCGGCCATTCGTACGGCGGCAACAGCGTCCCGTCGAGGGCCCTGACCCGGTTGGCCGAAAACGTGTACAAAGTCTGGTCTCCATCCAGAGTCTGGCCAAGAATGGTGGCGGCCGCGTCGTTATGGAGAACGGCTCTCCCCGTGCTGTCGACGATGGCCAATCCGTCGGCGAGAACCCGGAAGAGAGCCGCCATCTGGCCGGCCTGACGCTCGGCCTGAGTCCGGGCCTGTGTCTCTCTGACCAGAAGCCTCTCACACTCCTCGTGAACGCGGACCCGGTCGATGGCCAGAGCACACTGCCCGGCGATGAGCTCGGCGAAGCTGATGTCGCCGGACGGGGGGGAGTAGCCCTTCTGGCGGAAGTTGACAAAGACGAGTCCGATGCAACGACCGTCGACCACGAGAGGCGTGACGAGACTGCCCCAGATACCCCGGCAGACAAACCACTCCCGCACCAGGTTCTCGGTCTCGGGAAAGGTGAAGTAGGAGGGCTTACCGGTCTCCGCGGCCCGCCTGGCCTGCGGCCAACTGTCCACCTCCACGACCATGCCCGTCCAGCCGTGGCGTTCCAGCTCAAGAGCGCCGCGCATGTGCTTTCCATCGGGCTCCAAGAGGAACAGCGAGCCGTCCTCGCCGCCCAGCAGTTCGGTGGCTCGGGTCAGGGTGGTCAGGAGGACTTCGTCGAGACTCCGCTCGGCGTTGATCTCCATGACTACGGCCGCCAGGGCCCTCTCTCGGGCGGTGTGCTGTTCTAGGGAGTGCCGCTGGCGCTTGTTCGTCTCCCGCAGCCGGTCAAGTTCCTCTCTCGTCGTCCGGCCTTCGGTTATGTCCCGGGTGACGGTGAAAGCCGTCTGGACCGTTCCGTCGTGGCCAGGTTCAGGGACAACGCGGGTGTGGAGGTAGCGCCTTTCCCCGCAGACATCGAAACCGTGCTCCACTACCAGCTCTTCGCCCAGCTCAAAGACGTTCCGGGTCAGAAGGTCAAAGTCGGCCTTGACCTCATCCGGCATACGGATGGTGCGGGCGATACGGCCGATCAGGACGCCCGGGGTCAACCCGAAAGCGCGTTCCAGGGCCGGGTTCACATACAGGAGGCGCGAGTCGCGGTCCAAACGCGAAATCCAGTCGGGGCTGTTCTCAACCAGGGCTCGGAAGTTTTCCTCGCGGCGACGCAGGTCGTCCTGGGCTTCCCGGTTCTGAGTGATGTCGGAGATAACGCAGACCGCGCCGGACGGATGTTCGTCCAGGCCCGAGACCGGACCGACCCGAATGGAGTACCAGCAGCCGCCGAGCGGGACCTGAGCGCACTGCGTTTTCCGCGTCTCCATTGCTAGAGGGTACGGGTCGGCGACAAGCCAATCCGGCGATAGACCCCTGAGGAGCTGGCGCCACTCCCAACTGGAGGGAGCTTGGGAGTCGAAGTTCAGAAGAGCGGCCCCGGGTTCGTTGCAGAAGGTCACCCGGCCGGTGGCGTCGAGGAACAAAACGGCATCCTGGATGCGGTCAAGAATCGACAGCCAAGAATCGCGCAACGGACGGGCCCTAGCCACGCGAACACCCGGCTTCTCCTTCTGATTGTGGGCCAGTCCAGACCACCTCACTCTCGACTAAACGGCAGTTGAGTGGCACGGGCCTACCATGTTCGCCACAAATTGGCACAAACCTACTGAGCGATGCACTGGTCTCTCAGGGATTTGCGTCTGCTCCTGCCCCGACCGGCCGACCACACGGGGTGGCCCAACCGCCCCGCCGAAGCGGATCAGGCCCCGTGACCAGGGCTGGAAGCCATGGTAAGATGAGACATCTAAGTGCCGGCCGGCGCCTAGGCCGGGAGATGAGACGGAAGCGAAGGGGGCGGAATCTTGCGTATCGCGTCGCTTATTGCCAGGCTTGTCGGAGGTTGCGGAGCGTTGGCCCTGGAGATCAAGGTGGTCACAGAGGGATTGCGGGGTGGGGCGAGCCTGCCGACCGATCCGGGAATGCGTGGCACACTCTTTATCATGCTTGGGGTCACCGCGCTCATCATCATCTGCGGCATCGTAGGCGCGTTCCTGGCCCTCCGCAAGCCACTGCTCGCCGGCATTCTGATGCTCGTCTCGGCGGCTCTGAGTGTCCCGCTTCTGCCGGGCGGCATGTTCACCGCGCCGTTTCTCGTCCTCGGGTCCATCTTGGCCTTCATCAGTTTGGCTCTGCGCGGAAGAACGGCCGGCCGGGTAAAGGCCTAGGGTCCACCGCACTCGCCGGCGCGTCCGGTCATGATCTCCAGGCCGTGGCCCAGAGCCGGCCGGATGGCTTCCAGGCTCTCCCGAACCCCTTTCGGGCTTCCGGGAAGGTTGACGATGAGGGTCCGGCCCCGGATGACAGCCACACCCCGACTGAGCATGGCCCGCGGAGTCTTGAGGGCGCCGGCGGCTCTCATGGCCTCGGCCAGGCCCGGTGCCAGGCGTTGGGCCACGTCGAGGGTGGCCTCGGGGGTGATGTCGCGGGGCGAGAAGCCCGTACCCCCCGTGGTCAGGATCAGGTCGGCCCGGCCTTGGTCGGCCCAGGCCGCCAGCTTGGCCGCGATGGCTTCACGCTCGTCGGGCAAAACCGCGTAGTCGACCACCGGCCAGCCCAACTCGCCCTCGACGACCTCACGGATGATCTTCCCGCTGGCATCCTCGCGCTCCCCCTGGGCGCCCTTGTCGCTGGCCGTGAGAATGGCCACGCGGAAGGCGGTCAGGACTAGGATAGCGTCGCCCGCGGCCAGGGTCCCGCCCCGCAGAACGCGGGTGAAAACGCCCTCGCGCGGCATCACGCAATCACCGATCTGGTAGTAGATGGCGCAGCGCGTGTGGCACTCCTTGCCGATCTGGGTCAATTCGAGCAGGGGCCCAGGTGGAAGCTGGGGGGGAACTTCCCGGTCGGGCGTGGGCGGCGAGTCCTGGGCAGGCGTGGTCGGGGGCCCCGCCGCCGGGACAATGGCCAGGAGGGTCCCCACGGGCAGGTGGACGAGGTCCAGGCCCTGGGTCGTGAGGTTCTCGCCGAAGGCGCCCGGGCCAACGTCCAGGCCTTTGGCCCGCATCTTGTCGACGCTCTCCACGGCGAGCAGGCTCACCTGGCGGTGCCAGTCGCCGGCGTGGACGTCGCCTTGTAGGCCGTGCCCGGCCACAAGCCGGCCCCGTCGCCTGTTCACTTTCGGCGTTCCTTTGGACTCACTGACGCAAACCGCGACAATCGTGCCCATCAGGATCCCCCACTTTCTCAGACCTCGCCCTTGCGGGTCCAGACTCCGCTCTTTCCACCTGTCTTGGAGACCAGCCGGAGAGAGTCGATAACCATGTCCCGGTCGATGGCCTTGGCCATGTCGTAGATGGTCAGGGCGGCCACCGAGCAGGCCATGAGAGCCTCCATCTCCGCCCCGGTCCGCCCGGTCAGCCTGACGCGGGTCTCGACGGCCAGGGCAACCTCCCCGGAAGGCCCAGGGTAGGCCGGCGTCCCGGAATCGCCAGGGTAGGCCGGCGTCCCGGTCGAGAAGACGACCTCGACGTAGGTCAGGGTCAGAGGGTGGCAGAGCGGGATGAGCTCAGCCGTGCGCTTGGCGGCCAGGATGCCCGCCACCCGGGCCACGGCCAGGGCGTCACCCTTGGGCAGGTCTTTTGAGACAAGCCGTTCGGCCGTCTCCCGGCGCATGAGTATCCGGCACCTGGCGACAGCCTCACGCTCGGTCTCGGACTTTCCGCCCACGTCGACCATTCTGGCCCGGCCCTCGGTGTCGAGGTGGGTCAATTCGTTCATCCTAGGTCATCCCCGATCCGGAACGCGCGTCGCTACGCGACCGTCATCCGCCAAGCCGCGACATCTTGCGTCGCTCAAGCTCGGGACGCCGTTCGAGCAGACGGTGAGCCTCGGGCTTCATAGCCGCCGCCTCCGCCAGGAGACGGGCAAGACCCTCCTGGGATAGGCCGGCCCGAAGGGGTCCGGCCAAGTCCACTTCGCAAGGCGAGGCCAGGCAAGGATGGATCTTTCCGTCCGAGGTCAGGCGCAGGCGGTTACACTCGGCGCAAAACCCGTGGGTCATTGGACTGATGACCCCCACCCAGGCCGAGCCGAAGCGGTAGTAGCGAGACGGTCCCGCGCCATAGGGTCCAAAAGCCGCGCCCGCTTCCGTGAACGGGAGCCCGTGGCCGACGGCCAGGTTCCGCAGGCGAAGGACAATCTCGTCCGCCCCGACCAGGGCCTGGGGACCCCAAGCCCGCCCCTCGCCCAAGGGCATGAGTTCGATGAAACGCCAGACCACCCGACCAGGAAGAAACGGCGCGTTGACGGCGGCGCCGACCGCGCCGGACGCACCAGCCGCACCAGCCGCCCCGGCCGCCAGGAGGGCCATGTCCTCGATTTCGTCGTCGTTCAGGCCGCGAACGACGACCGTGTTGACCTTGACGGGATCGAAGCCCGCCTCCAAGGCCGCGCGAAGGCCGGCCCAAGCCTCGGACCAGAGATCCGTGCGGGTGATCTCCCGGTAGCGGGTGGCCTGGAGGGTGTCCAGGGAAAGGCTCAGGCGCCCGAGGCCGGCCTGGCGGAGCGGCCGGGCTAGCTCGGCCAGGAGGACGCCGTTGGTCGTCAGGGACAAGTCCGTGAGACCCGGAATGCCGGCCAGGGTTCCGGCAAACTCGACAAGGCCCCGCCTGACCAGGGGTTCGCCCCCGGTCAGCCGCACCGACCTCACCCCGAGGGACACGGCGGCTCGAACCACCCGTTCGATCTCCTCGTAGCGAAGGATGTCAGCGTGGCTCTTGAGGGGCACTCCGGCGGCGGGCATGCAGTAGACGCAACGCTGGTTGCAGCGGTCGGTGACCGAGACCCGGAGATACGAGATCGTGGTGGAAGGCCGGCGGCGGGGGCTCATGGGCCGGTCTCCTTTCCGGTGTCTCTCAAGTCGTAGCCGCCCAGGCCGAGCGCGGCCGCGCGGAACTCCAGGTCGTCGGCCACGATCTCTCGAATAAGGCGCATCCGCGGGTCTCCTTCGAGTTCGGGAAGGAAGGCCAGGTCATACCGTTCCTCGGCCACCGGAATGAAGTCGAGGCCGAGAGCCCGCGCGGCGGCCAGGATGCCCATCCCGGCGTCGGCCGCTCCGGAGGCGACCGCCGACGCGACGCCCAGGTGCGAGCCTTCCTCCCGGTCGTAGCCGGCGATACCCGAGGGGTCGAGGCCGGCCCGCTTGAGGAGGTAGTCAAGCAGCACCCGGGTTCCCGACCCTCGCTGCCGGTTGATGAAAGTGACCCCGGAACCGACAAGGCCACCGAGATCGTGAATGCTCTTTGGGTTTCCCGGCCGGACCATGAGACCCTGCCGGCGCCAGGCCAGGGTTAGCAGGCGCACCGGACGGCCTGGAAGAAGGCGGGCCACCCAGGAAAGGTTGTAGTCGCCGGTGGCCTCGTCCAGGAGGTGCGTTCCGGCGAGGTGGCACAAGCCGTCGCGGAGGGCCAGGAGTCCACCCGCGCTCCCGGCGCGGCCGATCGAGAGCGAGAGGGACGGGTCGCGAGCGGCCATCCTCGAGGACAGAAGATCAAGGAGCAGGTCGTGGCTGCCCGTAATCAGGAGGGCCCGGTCAATTAAGGCCCTCCGGCGGGAGAGGGCGACGGAGACGATCTCGCCGGCGTCCAGCCCCTCGCGGGCCGCTGGGACGCAAACCACGCCGTCGGCCTGGGAGAGCGAGGAGAGAAGCCCCGCGCCCCGCGGCAACGCTACGGCCACGTAAGGCGTCCGCGGCCCGAGGTCGCCGATCGCGGTTGGGGTAGCCGTCCCGCCGGCCGGACCGAGGCGGCCGACCTTGACCCGGACGAACTCGTCCACGCCGAGGGGCGACGGAATCGGCCGCCCGAGCCGAGCCTCGATCCGCTCGGCTTCCGGGGGCGACTGCCCCTGCCAGGCGGCGATGATAGGCCGGACGAAGAGGTCAAGGGCCAGGGCCGAGGACACCGGGTAGCCCGGCAGCCCGATCACAGGCTTGCCTCGGACAACGCCCAGCACGACGGGCTTGCCCGGCCGCACGGCCACGCCGTGGACGGCCACCCGTCCCCGCTCGGCGACAATCCGGGCGGTGAAGTCACCGCGCCCGGCCGAGGAACCGGCGCCGACGCAAACCAGGTCCGACGTCTGGAGAGCCTCGTCGAGAGCCCGGCCGATGAGAACGGGATCATCGGCGACCGGAGGGCAAAGGTGGACCAGAGCGCCCCAGTCTTCGAGGGTCAGCCGGGCAACGACGCCATTGGTCTCGATGATGTCGCCGGGCCGGAGGGTCAGGTGGCCCGGCCTTCCGAGGGCCAGGGGGCTGACAATCTCGTCCCCGGTGGGGATGAAAGTGACAACCGGACGCCGCCAGACCCGCGCCTCGAAGACCCCCGCCGCGAGGAGGAGCCCAATGTCGGCCGGGTCGAGGCGGTGGTTCCGGCCAAAGAGGACCTGGCCGGCGACGATGTCTTCGCCCTGGACGCGGACATGCCGCCAGGGGTAGACGGCGGCCCGGAGTTCGATGAGGGTGGGCTCGCCCGCGCCAGGGGACCCGACCCCGATGGCCTCTTCCAGGGGGACCACGGCGTCGCAACCAGCGGGAAGCGGGTCGCCCGTGTCGACGCGAATAGCGAACGGGCCGGGGCCAGGCCGGCCTTCCCCGGACGCTACCTCCAACCGCGCCGGGCCCCGCTCGGAAGCGCCGTAGGTGGTCTCGGCCCGAAGAGCGTAGCCATCCATTGCCGAAGCGTGGTAGTGCGGCGACGATATCTCGGCCAGGATCACGCCGGCCGTGACCCGGCCACGGGCCTCGGGCGTGGCGATGGTCTCCGGCCCGAGGGGCCTGAGATCAAGGAGCGCTTCAAAACACGACCGGGCTTGGGCCAGAGGCATCGCGTCGACGTATGTCTTAGGCAAGAGGAACCACCTCGACCATCGTGCCATTTTCCAGCCCGCGCTGTCCGGCGGGAATGCGCACCAGACCGTCGGCCCGGGCCAGCATGGTGATGAGCCCCGACTTGCCGGGCACCGGCTGGGCGCAAAGTAGACCATTCGACCAGAACAGGCGAACGCAAAGGTATTCGTCGCGACCCTGATCGGAGGAGACAGCCTCCGCCAGGCGCGCGGTCAGGGCCGGTTCGGCCGAGACGCCGTGGGGACCCGCCTCCCAGACGGGCGGGGTCTCTCCGGCCAGAAACCGCAGAGCCGGTCGGACCACGAGGCGGTAGACGACCAACCCCGATACGGGATGGCCGGGCAGGCCGAAGACCGGCACGCGGTCGGGCCCGCACAGACCGTAGATGGTCGGCTTGCCGGGCTTCAGGGCCAGGCCGTGAAAAACGACCCCCGGCGGGCCAAGCTTGTCGATGGCCGCGGCGGTGTGGTCGCGCAGGCCCACGGAGCTTCCGCCCAAGACGCAGACCAGGTCGGAGGTGGACACGGCGGCCGCCAGGATCCGATCGAGGTCCTCGGGGTCGTCGGAAACCACGTCCTCCACGCGGGCCTCTCCTCCGTCGCGGACCACCATGGCGGCCAGGGCCACTGAGGTGATATCGCGAACCTGGCCCGGCCCCAGATTGGCCGTGGCGGCGGGGACAATCTCGTCTCCGGTCGGGATGATAACCAGGCGTGGCGCCGGCCGGCAGGGGAGGGAAGTCAGGCCCACGGCGGCCAGAACACCCAGGTCGGCGGCTGTCAGGCGCCGACCGGCGGGGAGAACGGCCGTCCCACGGGCCACGTCTTCGCCCACGCCAACGACGTTCTCGCCCGGGGCCACCGGCCGCGGGACTTCAACCAACCCCTCCCCGGCAGAGACGGTGTGCTCGACCATGACCACGGCGTCGGCGCCCTCAGGCAGCATGCCGCCGGTGGCTACGGTCGAGGCTTGTCCGGGCCCGACGAAACTTCCCGCCGCCTCGCCCATGGCCACGCGCCCGGCCACAAAGAGCAGGACCGGGGTGCCCTCGCCGGCGCCGAAAGTGTCGGCCGCCCGCACGGCGTAGCCGTCGACCGTGGAGCGGCGGAAGCCCGGAACGTCCTCGGCCGCGACTACAGTCTCGGCCAGGACCCGTCCGGCCGCGGAGAATAGGGCAACCTCCTCCGCGGGGCGGAAGCGGGGCGCCGGAGCGGCGCCGGCTCTGGGCGCGCCGGCGCCCGACGTCAGGGCCAGCGTCTCTTGAACCTGCCTCCTGGCCTCGGCCAGGGACACGATGTTCCTGTACTCGGGGCGGGCCGGTGTCAGCAGACCATTTCCCCTCTCACGAACGCGGCCGTGCGCGGATCGGCCGGCCGCTCAAAGACCTGGGCCGTCTCGCCGACCTCCACCAGTCTGCCCGAGACGAGAAGCCCCGTGCGCCGGGCCACCCTTCTGGCCTGGAACAGGTTGTGAGTCACCAGCAAAACGGCCGGTTGCCAGGTGTCCATGGCCCGGGCCAGAGCCTTCTCGATGATGGTCACGTTGGCCGGGTCCAGGTTGGCCGTGGGCTCGTCCAGAAAAAGGACGTCGGGCCGGGTCACGAGAGCCCGGGCCAGGGCCACGCGCTGACCCTCGCCGGCGGAGAGAGAGTCCACCGCCGCTCCGGCGAAGGCCCCGAGTCCGACCCCGTCCAAAGCGTCGGCCACGGCCTTCTTGACGACCTGACCATCCAGACCGCGGAAGCCGAGGCCCAGAGCCACGTTGTCCGCCACCCGGCCCGTGAAGAGCACGGGATTCTGGGGGACGAAAGCCAGGCGGCGGCGCCAGGCCAGAAGCTCGGCGGCGGAGAGGCCGCCCTGTCCGCCCGAGGCGACCGCGGCTGCCGCGCCGCGCCGCCCGCGAAGCCCGGAAGCCCCGTCACCGCTAAAGACTAGATTCCCCCAACGGATCTCACCCGCCCCCGGCGTCTCCAGAGTGGCCAGGAGACGAAGGAGGGTGGTCTTGCCGGAGCCGCTCGGCCCCATCACAGCCAGCATCTCACCCCGCCGGAGGTCGAGGCGGTCCACGTCCAGAACGAGGCGGTCGCCGTAACTCTTCTTGAGACCGGATACTGCTACGACCGGGTCCACCATCTTACCTCCTTCCACCCTGAATCCGGTAGACGACCGAATTGATAATGAAGCCTAGAGCGAGAAGAACCGCGCCGAGGATGAGGGCGTTGCCGAAGTTGCCCTTCCTGGTCTCCAGGAGAATGGCTGTGGTCATGACCCTCGTCTGGCCCCGGATGTTGCCCCCTACGAGCATGACCGCGCCGACCTCGGCCGTGGCCCGCCCGAGCCCGGCCGCAAGGGCCGCGAAGACCGCCGGACGGGCTTCCCGCAAGACTATGGCCCGGGCCTGCCAGGGCGTGGCCCCGAGGACCACGGCCGTCTCGCGGAAGCGGCGATCCCGCTCCTCCACGGCCACGGCGACGAGGCCGGTGATGATGGGGGTGACCAGGATCCACTGGGCTATGATCATCGCCCCCGGAGTAAAGAGCAGGTTGAGACTTCCCAGAGGGCCTCGGCTGGACAGCAGGATAAAGACGAAGAGTCCCGCCACGGTCGGTGGCAAGCCCATCAAGGTGTAGAAGATCCGCATCAGGAAGGGCCGGCGGGAGGAGCGGGTCAGGCCGAGCCACGTCCCAAGCGGGATTCCGGTCGCCGCCGCCAGGAGCACGGCCGTGCCGGAGACCGCCAGGGATAGAAGGATTATCCCGGCCAATTCGGACCAGGACGAGACGCTGAACATGGTAGCCCCCCGTTTCAGGCGACGCCGCTCGTGGTGGCCCCCGTAGCCGCCACGAGCGGCGCCGCCGCGGACCTGCTTACGGCCGGCTGCCCTCCGGCAGAAGCCAGAAGAGCGGCTGGCCGTACTTGTCCGCGCCGAAAGTACTGATGATCGTCCGGCCCTCCGTGGAACCAAGGTAGGCCGCAAAGGCCTCGGCCAGACGCTGGTTCACGTTCGGATGGGAGACCGGGTCGGTAACGATGACCGCATAGGGATTGTAGAGGTCCCGGCCGCCCTCCCAAAGGACGGCCAGCTTCCCCTCGCCGGTGGCGCCCGGTCCATAGCCCGACAGGTAGGTGGCCCGATCGGCCAGGGTGTAAGCGCCCCGGTCGGCGGCCATGATCAGAGTGTCGCCCATGCCGGAACCGGTCTCCTGGTACCAGGCCCCCTTGGTCTGGATCGCGAACTTGGTCCAGAGACCCTTCTCCTTCTTGTCGGTGCCGGAGTCGTCGCCGCGGGAAAGGAAGATGGCCCTCTCCTCCACGCCGGCCGTGGCCATGGTCCGCATGGCCGTGGCCAGGTCGGCCGCGCTCTTCACGCCGATGGGGTCGGTGGGAGGACCCACAATGATGAAGTCGTTGTACATAACCTGGGTCCGCGAGAGCCCGTGCCCCTCGTCCATGAAGGTCTCCTCGGCCGCCGGGGAGTGTACCAGGAGCGCGTCGGCGTCGCCGTTCCGGCCGAGTTCGAGAGCCTGCCCACTACCAACGGCGACAACATCCACCCGGCACTTGTTGGCGGCCTCGAAGGGTGGCAAAAGGGCGTCCAGAAGCCCGGAGTCCTCCGTGCTCGTCGTGGTCGCCAGAATCAGGGTGCGGCTTTCGTCGTAGCGATTATAGGCGTAGAAAGCGCCCCAACTCAAAGAACCTACCAGAGCGGCAAGACCGACGATGAGCCAGACCCCATTCGTTCTCAAGCGGAGTGACCTCCTTCGGGTCGCGAATCCGCGGGCTCGCGAACGCCGCCATCAAAGCATCCGAGCCGACAAGAAACGATCTTCAGCCCGAGACGGTCGCAGGCCCGCCCGACCTCGCGGGGATCGAGGGTAAGCCTCTCCGCCAGGGCCAGGGCCTGCTTGCACGAGACGCGGCCCCCTCGGGCCAGGGAGCGCAGAGGAGCGTCCGCGGTCGACTCGTCCACGGGCGCCCCACCCTTGAAACCACCATCAGCCCCGCGGTTACCGCCGTCGGAACCCTCAAGCAATTCATCTAGCCTCCATCCCCCGGCGTGGCCGAGTTCGGTCCCTGGTAACGCGAAGGAGACCCCTCGCGCCAAGAGACCGGCGCGCCACAAAGCAAGAGACCGGCGCCCATGGAGAAGGCGCCGGCCCCGAAAGACCCTTTAGATCAAGGACGGAGCGCGACTCCTTTCCAAACACGGGAGGCGTCCCGGTTTCCCGCGACACCCTCGTCCGATCCCATTGCCGGAGACCGGAGTCGGCCATGAGCCACGGTCCGGGCCCGCCACCCATCGGGGCGGGGGCGCCGACCGTCGAGACTCTCTGGCTCGGAGCGCTGAACTAGCTCAGAAACCTATGTCGCCCGGAGGCGTTGTCAAGTCGCGGCGTCGCCCTCGTCATCTTTCGCGGTCTTCTGGACCGCGCCCGCCGGTGACCAGCGGTGCCGGCACTCCAGGCACTCGAAGGAGGTCTTGGTCCGGGTAGCGGAGACAACCAGGTAGATCCCGACCAGGACGAGCAGGATGAGAAGCGGCGGAAAGACCAGGCAGAGAAGAAGACCCAGAACAATGGTGCCGATGGCGCTCTTGAGCGCGGCCTTACGATCATTGACCTCAATCGATTTCGACTTGCAGTGCGGACAGGAAAGTTGTTCCGGCATTCCGCGGACCGCCCCACTCTTTGATAGGTTGCGCCCCGCACGGCGAGGCGCCGCTACCCGCACTTCCGACTTCCGGCCTTGAGCATTCGACACCGGTCAGGCTCTCCCTTTTTCATCGCCGCCCGAACGAGGCCTCCCGGGCCGACGAGCCGTCGCGATTCGACTCCGATGGCGTAGCTTCGGCAAGAGCGGCAGGATGAACCCCGTAACTTGGCAAATGGAGCAGAAGCTGGTCGGTCTGCACTGCCGTGTGATGGCCGCATGACCGGCGAACGGTAGACGTACGTCGAGGAGGTAGCGGTTATGTCGGGCTTCGATTTGAGCCGCGTTCCGATCTGGGTCTGGATTCTTGTGGCCGTTGTGTTCATCGCAACGGTGCCAACGAGACTGAAGGTCCTGGGGCGGATGTTCAGGAGAAAGGATGGTCCGGGCAGCACGGGCAAGGAGTAGGAGGAGTTCCCCGGGGGGCGCGCAATGGGGGGGCCTTGAGGAGGCTATTTCCCGTGTCGAGTGACCAAGTTGTGTTCCGCGGTCGGCTCTCCGAACTTCTGGCTAAGGTCGACTCGGGCGAGCTTCTGCCCAAACTCCAGGCCTCGCACGCCCCACCCTGCAAGTTCTGGACGGCCTTCTCCGTTATCAACGGCATCCGCCACGCCGTTCCCCTCATCCACGGCCCGACCGGCTGCACCTACTCCGTGGCCAGCGACTTCAAGCTGAGCGCCTGCGAGTACCGCGGCGTGCCCTTGGAGCCCACCTCCTGCACGGCCTTGGACGAGACCAACGTGGTCTACGGCGGGGAGAGAAAGCTCGGCGAGGCCATTGCCGAGGCCGTGCGCAAGTACAGCCCGGAGTTGGTCGTCGTCCTCTCCTGCTGCTGCTCGGGCATCACCGGCGACGATGTCGAAATGGTGGCCCGCGAAGCCTCTCGCCGGCACGGGTTGCCGGTGCTGGCCATCAGAAGCGAGGGCTTCGGCGGCGACTTTCGGAGCGGGCACGAGGACGCCTTCCGGGCCCTGATGAACCTGATGGACCCGCCCACACCCGAGAGCCGCCGGGGAATGGAACATTCGGTTAACATAATCGGTGCCCGCGTCGGCCCCTCATTTACGGAACGCCGACAAGACATCGACGTCCTGATCGAGTTCCTTGGGAAGCTGGGTATCGGCGTGAACGCCGTCATCGCCGGCGGCTGCACCCTGGCCGAGCTCCGCCGAGCGCCGAGCGTGGCCCTCAACACCTCCTGGTGCTACGACTGGGGTGGCAAGATCGGGGATCTCATGGAGTCGCGCTTCGGCGTGCCCTTCGCCCGGACGGGCCTGCCCTACGGCCTCGGCGCCACGCGGCACTGGATCAGGACCGTGTGTGGGCCGCTCGGCCTTGAGGAGCGGGGCGAGGAGTTCATCGCCGCCGAGGAGGGGAAGGTGGTCCAAGAAGCGGCCCACCTTCGCGAACTTCTCCAGGGACGCACGGCCTTGGTGGAGATCGCCGAGTTCCCCGGGCCAATCCGGGCCCTGGCCATGGCCCGCATGGCCGAGGAGTTCGGGGCCACACCCGTAATCGTCAACCTCCATCCCTACACGGTGAAGGAGCGCCGGCCGACCATCAAGTTCCTTCTTAGCCAGGGTCAGAACCCGGAGATCGTTCTGACCCGCGGCCTTTTCCGCCTGGGGGCCTTTGAGTCGTCGAGCGAGACCGAGACTGAGATCGAGGACCTGGCCGCCGAGGTGGCGGCGAGAGGTCGCAGCCCCATCTACTTCGGAGTCCCCAGCCGCATGCCGGGTCGCGGCTGCCCGTCCGGATGCCCGGTGGTCAACCTGACTAATGAGGTTGGGACACCCCAGTACGGCTACGACGGCCTCCGAAACATCGCCCGCATGGTCGCCGGGGCCGTGAGGAGCGCGGAGCGGCCAAGGTCGCGGTTGTTCAAGGAAGTGCTTTACGGACGGCCGGGGTAGGGAAGGGCTGATTTTGGGGACAGGTCTAGCTCCTTAGGGTGATAGTCATTTGCATCGGGTCAGATAGAAGGAATGTCCTTCCCGGTGGGCTAAAAGCATCGCGGCGCTATGGCCCTCGGCAGCAAGGCGTTTCGTGTCGGAGGTCGGCGCCCGGAAGGGAGGTGACAAATCATGGAGGTAATCATTGACAATGTCGCCCCGGGATGCCTCTGCTACGCCGGCTGTCCTCCTCTCTGTGTCATCAAGGGTGCGGCGCTCGAGGCCGTGAACAACAGTATGGTGTGGGAGTACGATCACGCTATCCCCGCGTGGTAAGGTCTCAGACCCGCTGAGATCGTCATCTGGGCCCGGCCGGCTTCATGGCCGGCCCTTTCCTTGACCGGAGTCGCCCACTCTGGTCAAGGTCGCCCCGCTAGACACCCTAGGCGCCCTTTACACCCTTGACGCCCGGCTTTGGCGTGACTAGCCATCCCGCCATCGGGTCGACCGCGCGGCGGAAGGGTAGCTCAAGTCTGGGCCGAAACCTCCAAAGACGAAAGCGTGGGCCGGCGATCCGGTCCGGTCGCCGGAGGGAGCGGTCACCGTGGGTCGTCTTGAATTGGGACGGGAGCTCCTCTATCTCTCGCGCCGAGAAGTCGAGTCGGTGGACGTGGGGATGTCCGAGATCATCGAGGCCGTAACGGTGGCCCTGGCCGAGAAGGGTGAAGGCCGGGTGGAGATGCCGCCCAAACCGGGCATCCACACTCGCCCCGACGCCTTCATCCACGCCATGCCGGCCTTCGTTCCGGCCTCCCGGGCCGCGGGCATCAAGTGGATCGGCGGCTACCCGGAAAACCTTGGCCGGCACGGTCTCCCTTACATCACCGGCCTCCTGATCCTCAACGACGTGGAAACCGGTGTCCCCCTCGCCGTTATGGATGCGACCTGGATTACCGCCATGCGCACCGGGGCGGTGAGTGGCGTCTCGGCCAAGCGGCTGGCCCGGCCCGGCAGCCGCGCGCTGGCCATCTTGGGCTGCGGGGTGCAGGCCCGGACCCAGTTGGAGGCCCTGGCCCTGACCCTACCCGGGCTCGCCGAGGTGCGGTGTTACGACATTGCTGCCGCCAATCGCGACCGGTTCGCCGGTGAGGAGGCGGCCCGCTTTCCGTCCTTGCGGTTTGTGGCCTCGGAGAGCCCTCAGGCGGCCGCCGTAGGGGCCGACGTCCTCGTCACAGCCGGACCGATTCTTAAGCACCCCTCCCCCTCTCTCCGGGCGGATTGGCTCAAGGAGGGCATCCTGGGCCTGCCTATAGACTTCGACTCCTACTGGCAGCCCGAGGCCCTGCGGCTTAGCGACCGCTACTATGTTGACGACCGATCGCAGTACCGCTACTACCAGGACCAGGGCTACTTCGGCGGGGCGCCCGAAGTCCAGGGAGACCTGGGTGAGTTGATCACGGGAAAGGTTCCGGGGCGCGGCGGCGAGGGCGAACGCATCGTGGCCATGAACCTCGGCCTCGGCATCGAGGACATGGTCACCGCCCGGCTGGTCTACGATCGGGCTCTGGCCCTGGACATGGGTCAGGCCCTGGAGTTGTAGGGCGGAGCGGCTCTCGTTGCCGGTCTCGAAGCCCGGCAGTGGAGTCGATAACCAGAAGGTAGGAGGCGGACCAGCGATGCATCTCTCGTGGCTGCTCACCGCTCATAGCCTGTCCCATGGCGCCGGCGCGGGTGGTTTCACCTGAGGGGAGAGAAACCAAGAGAGGTGAAAACCCGTGCCGATGCCGCCGGAGGTCATGAAGCGGCTGATCAAGCGAGATATCACCGGAAAAGTGGGAGCGGAGCGCGTCCGCATTCTCCGGCAAGCCCTGGAGAGCCTGCCGGGTTACTACCAGGGTCCCTACGGCAAGCTCCGCAAGTGGATCAGCGAAGAGATCGACCGGTCCCGGGCCAAGGCCAAGGTCGCGCGGCGGGAGACCTTCCAGGTTCCTAAGGAGGGCCTGAGGCAGGTGGCCGTGGTCGGCCCGCCCAACGCCGGCAAGTCGTCCGTCTTGAAGGCTCTGTCCGGAGCGCAGATCAAAGTCGCCGACTACCCGTTCGCCACCCTGAAACCTCAGGCGGCCATCGTCGACGTCCTCGGGGCCAGGGTCCAGTTGGTCGAAGTTCCCGGACTCCTGCCAGGGGCCGGCGACGACCGCGGCGGTGGCCGGGCGCTTCTGGCCGCCATCCGCAACGCCGACATGATCCTATACGTCGCCGGTCTGGGGCGGGAGGGGGTCGGCCCTAGCGACCTGGACGCGATCCGGGCCGAGGTTCGCTTGGCGGGAATAGACAAGCCGTCGGCCCTGTGCCTGACCGGGCTCGATCTTCCGGGGGCCCGGGAGGAGGCCACCGCCCACTTTGAGCAGGCTCTCCACGAGCGCGCGGTCGGCGAGCACGCCGCTGGCGAGACGCTCCAAGCGGCCGGGGTCGATTCTGGAGGTCGAATGGTGGCCTGCTCCACCCTCACCGGAGAAGGCCTGGACCGGCTCCTAGAGATGGTCTGGTCCATGTGCGGCCTGATCCGCGTCTGGCGGCGAGGCGACAGGGAGAAAAGGGGCGACCCCTTTGTGCTGGAGAGCGGGGCCACCGTAGGGGACCTGGCCCGGGCCGTTCACAAGGACCTTGAGTCCAGGCTCTCCCAGGCCCTGATCTGGGGCTTCTCGGCCAGGTTCCCCGGCCAGGCGGTCGGAAGCCGGCACGTGCTGGCTGATGGGGATGAGGTGGAGTTGAGGGTCAGGGGCTAAGGGGTGGGCGCCTCTACTACCCTCTCGTCGACGCGGCGGATGACCGAGTGACAGACGGGTTCGAAGTGCCGGCCCCAGAAGCGGCTGCCGTAGATGTTTTGGGGCTCGAAGTCAACCGCGATTCTCTCCATGCCCCGCAGCCTGGCCCACTCGACGAACCTTCCCAGAAGGGCTGAGGCCAGACCTTGGCGTCGCAGGCTTTCGCGGGTGAAAGCCCTGGTGATGCTGGCCGTCTTGGGGTCGGAGAGCACGTGGGCGGCCTCCGGGCATCCGAGCCCACCCCGTAGGTAGGCGGCGACCTCTCCCTCGGCGGAGGCGACCTCGCCCGTAACGGTGGCGACCTCGCCCGTAACGGAGGCGACCTCGCCCGTAACGGTGGCGACCAGAACGGCCTGGGTGGGGTCGGCCAGCCAGCCCTCGACCTCCTCCCGTCCGACGGCCCGCAGGTAGGGAAGGAAGATGGGCGCCCCCGCCAGGTACCGATACTGCTGGACGGTCAGGGCCAAGATCTGATCGACATCGGCGGGCGTGGCCCGGCGGATGGTGGCGGCAGGTAGCGGGTCGGCCGTGGGCGCGAGAGGCCTGTCAGCCGCCACCGGGTCCAGGGACCTGACAGCGTCCACGCAGAGGAGGCCGAAGCCGTTCCTGAACCAGATGTCGCCGGCCTCGACGTCGTGGGCGAAGAGGGTGATGGCCTGGGTGAAGCACCCGGCGGCCACCCACTGGGCGGAGATCCACTCGTAGAGGCGCCGGTAGACGTCGGCCCGGCTGTCTCTGCCGCTCTCCACGACGGCATGGGCCCACTCCGGGCACCAAACGCCTCGCTGGGTTCCCTTGAAGTTGGGGATGGCCATCCCGGCCAGGAAACCGACGAGCCGGTCGTCCTGGATGGCGGCTGCGCCCGGACCCTTCTTGAGAAGGTCGCTGAGCCTGGGCAGGATCGTGCCCGGGTCCTCGTGCCGCAGCGGAAGCATCGGCGTATGGGACCGAGCCTCCCGGTAACGGGAGACGAAAAGCCCGGCGGCGTCGGGGAGGTGGCTGTCATTGAGGGCTGTGATGTTGAGAGAGATAATGTGTGGGCTCCTTATGGACCTACCCTTCCCCCGTCTCCGCCGTTGCCGGGACAGGCGACCAGTGAGCCTGGCCGCCTCCGCCAAGGACGCCGTGGGCGCCGGTCCGGAGGTCGAGGTCGGGGCTCAGGTCGCCCAGGGACCTCTCCACGGGTTGGGAACCGGTTCCTGAGGACCCGCCCGGGCCAGGCTGGGCGCCAACGTCGTCCGCCGCCTCCGGATGCGCTGGAGGGCGGCATCCGGAGGAGATCAGGGCTGGACCGGCGACGAGAGAAAGCGCGAGGAAGAGGACTAGCGACGTGACCAGCGTCGGCGGCCGAGGCCGCCTGCCCGGCTATGCCCCACCATCTCCGACACCTCCGCCGCATGATTAGGCCTACGCCCGCGTCATCGCCGCCCCGACCAAGCCGGGGCCGGTATGAACAACCAGGACCGGGCTGATCTGGCCGAAGACCGTGCGCTTGACACCGGGCAGCGTCTTCACCCGCTCGTGGAGTTCCGACGCCTCCTCCTTGGCGTCGCCGTGCATGATGGCCACCTGGTCGAGCCCATTCTCGACCGCCTCGCCCACCAGCTTGAAGAGTTCGACCAGCGACTGCCGACGTCCGCGGACCCGGCTGTGGCTGTAGTAGCGGCCTTCCTTGTCGATGGAGATGATGGGTTTGAGGTCGAGGGCCCCGGCCACCGCCGCGGCCACCGCCCCGATGCGGCCGCCGCGCCGCAGATACTCGAGGGTCCTTACAACGTAGAAGGCCCGCGAGCGGGTCACCATCTCCTGGGTCCGCTCGATGAGGGCGCGGAAATCGAGCTTCTCCTCCACCCAGTGAGCGGCCTGCTCGACGATGAACCCCAGCCCCATCGAGAGGGTCTTGGAGTTGACGACAAAGGTCTCCAGGCCCTTCACCTGCTCCGCGGCCATCCGAACGGTGTCGGCCGTAGCGCTCAGCCCACTGGAGATGTGAACGGCCAGAGCGTGGGTGAAGCCGCTGTCGCGAACCTGGGTCAGGAGGTCGGCGGCCTCCTGGGGAGATGGAGTGGAGGTCGTCGGGACTTCTTCCCCGAAGCGGGCGTATATCTCCTCGGGGGTGATGTCGACGCGGTCGCGGTAGGTCTGCTTGGCGTAGACAATGTGAAGCGGTAGGACATGGATGCCGTGGCGACTGATCGTGGAGCTGTCGAGGTCGCAGGTGCTGTCGGTGACAAGTGCGATGTTCTGATTCACTAGTAGCCCCCCATCGGTGCAAATCGTGGTGGCCCTATTCCGCGAAGGCGGGCCGACCCCCTGCCGGAGATCCGGACTCTCCACGGCCAGGCGTCCGCCGACTGGGGCGGCGGCCGGGCGCCGATGGTAAGCACGAAGTCAACCTCTGGTTCGCCACCCCGCGGAGGGAAGTGGTTGACGTCGAGGTGCGGGATGTTGGATAGAAAGTAGGATGATAGCCATCTTCGACTCGGATCAACACTTCTGGCGCGTTCGCATCCACACTCCCGGCTCGTCCGACCACTCGAGGTTGGCCCTGGCGCGGAACTTGGCCGGCGCGGGGGTCGTAGAAGGAAACAGGCGTTAGAGAAACCCGTCTAGGCCGGCGCTCCGGTCCAGGAAGCGAAGGAGGGTGTTCCGTGAGAGAACAGCGGTTCAGGGAGTATTGCGCCAAGCGGGGCTTTAGCCCGGAACAGACGGAGGTCCAGGTGTCGGCCGTCCGGGACTTCGAGGCATTCTTGGCCGCTCGAGGGGACCTCAAGGCCGGCGTGGAGGTCTTGAAGGGCTACCTGACCGAGCTGATCGACAAAGGCTTGAACTCCGAGGAGAGGTTGCTGGCGCTGGCCCGCTACGGCTTCGCGACAGACAACAACACCCTTTTCATCTACATGGTCGGCGTGCTGAGCGGTCGCGAGGTCGTGTCCAACCTGTCCACCCGGGCCGCCAAAGTTGCTGGAAGAGCGGCGCGCGACGCCGTGTTCGCGGACCTTGCGCTACCGCCCCTTGGCTCGCCGCAGGAGGGGTACGTCGAAGTGACGCGGCGGCTGGTCGAGGGCCTGCGGGCGAGGCTTCCCGTCGACACGTGTCGCGACGTCCTCGCCGGGAACAACCACGGCATTCCAAGGCGGACATTCTCGCGTCTCCGCCGGATCTACCGCAAGTCCGGTCTCGACGCGGTGCTGCGCTTCCCGGCGGTCGTGGACCATGTGCGCCGGAATCCGGAGATACAGTCCGGCGTGAGGGTCGGCCAGTCCATCTTCGTCAGCAAGATCCCCTATGCCCCGGTGGCCTACCTCGGGGAGACCGACCCGAAGCTGAGGCGCTACCACATGTGTCACTGTCCTTTGGCCAGGGCCTCCATCCTCGGCGACGGACCGACCGTGCCGCCGCTCTGGTGCTACTGCAGTGGAGGCTACGAAAAGCTCGCGTTCGACGTAATCTTCCAGCGGCCGGTGCGGGTGAAAGTCCTGGAGAGCGCGTTGGCAGGCGATCCGGGGTGCCGCTTCGAGATCGAGATACCGGAAGGGGAAGTCAAGTGACCCCTGAGATCGCTAAGGGCTTGGCGAGATGAGCAGACCGGGGGACAACCCGCTCAGGGGTAGCCCCTGGCTATCTTCGTAGCCACCACCTTCCTCACGGTGGCCCGGGGCGTCGCCGCGATAGCCGGGCGCCACCGACGTAGAACGGGGCCCCGGCCCGTCTGCGAGATGACCGCTAGAACCTCCTCGTCCACGGGTGCCCCACGTGCTCGATCCGGAAGCCAATAGCCTCGTAGAAGGCCTGGCCCGAGCCCACGCGTAGCCCCGCTCAAGGACCAAGGCCCGGAGCGGCTCGTCGCGGTCCCCGATGTGGATTCGCAGCGCGGCTTCCTCGTCGGTCAGGTTCTCCTCGGCGTGGTCGAGCATCTGGCCCGGGAGGTCCTTGTAGCCGGGACAACGCTGGAAGAAGACATCGCCCCGCTTGGGGTATTCTGTCGTCACCGCCCCCACGATCTCGCCATCGTCATTCTCCCAGACGCCGATGAGTTCTTCCCAGAGCCGAATGGCTTCCCGGCTCGCCTCCACGCTGGGTTCTTCGAGGCCGTAGGCGCCCAGCTAGATGCCCCACCACACTCAACGTCTTCGACGACGGCTTGGTTTCGTTTCCGCCGGCGCTCGGCGGGTCGCCGCAGCCCCTCCCGCGCGCAGGGCGCCCGCGCGCAGACGCTCGCGCGGCAGGTCTGCCCGCTGCCCGGGTCGAACGGAGCTTGGCCGGTCGCCGGCAACTCAAACTCCCGGGGGGATCAGGCCCATGCCCAGACATGGCGCCACCAGGATTGACGACCTCTACAGCATCGACCCCCACCTGCCCGCCTTCGACGAGCGGAACATCATGTTCCGGCGGGCCCTCTGGGATTCGCCCATAATGGACCGGGCCCGGCTACAGGACAACGCCCTGACCAATCACATCGTCCGCGGCCGGCCCGGCTTCAGCGATCTCGACTACGCCCTGATGACGGCCGCCTGGTCGGTGGTCGAAGCGACCAACACCGACACGGGCATCGGGGCCCGGAGTGGCCTCTACGTTAACCGGACAGCCAGCCACCCGGCGCACGCCACCGGCTCCGGCCTCCCCGCCCCGCGACCCCTCCCCCCCGCCGAGGCCACCCGCTTGGTCAAGAAGGTGGCCCGCTACCTCGGAGCCGACCTCGTCGGGATCACCGAGACGGATCCCCGCTGGTTCTACAGCCGCTGGTTCTCCCGCCAGGGCGAAGGCCGGATTGAGTTTCCATCGTCCCGAGACGCCGCCGGCCTGGACGCGGACGCCGCCGGCCCGGGCGCTGACGCCACCGGCCCGGGCGCTGACGCCGCCGGCCTGGACGCGGACGCCGCCGGCACTTTCCATATCCCCGCCGGGATGAAGTGGGTCATCGTCGTCGCGGTCCGGCAGGACATCGCCACAACTCGGGGCGGATCGACCCTCCTGGCCGGCGCCGCCACGGGGCAAGGCTACCTCAAAATGGCCCTGGTCACCCACGCCCTGGCCGAGTTTCTGGCCGCCCTGGGCTACCAGGCCTTGCCCTCGGGGAACGATCTGGCCCTCTCGGAGCCCCTGGCCATCGCCGCCGGCCTGGGGGAACTCGGCCGGAACGGTCTTCTGGTCACACCGGGCTACGGACCCAACGTGCGCCTGGCCAAGGTCTTCACGAGCCTGCCGCTGGCCGCCGACCGTCCCCGCGACTTCGGGGTCCGGAAGTTCTGCCGCGTCTGCAAGAAATGTGCCGACCACTGTCCGTCCAAGGCCATCGCGAACGGCGAAATGACCCGGGAACCGGCCTGCCCGTCCAACAATCCGGGCGTTCTAAAGTGGCCGGTGGACGTCGAACGGTGCTACAAGTTCTGGAACGTCAACGGCTCCGGTTGCTCGACCTGTGTTGCCGTCTGCCCGTACACGAAGGACTCGGCCCACCACTGGCACCACGCCCTGGCCGCCCGGCTGGCGCCCGTCGCCCCCAGGGTCCTGGTTTGGCTCGACGATCTCCTGGGCTACGGGGTCAGCCGGCCCGGGGACTGGTGGGGAGAGAGATAGCGGAAGGCTCGCTCGCAAGGGATTCGGCCATCATAGCCGGAAAGACCCAGCGAGGCGAGTAATGGTGACCCATCGCAGCCGGGCTGTGTTTCCCAAAGCTGAAGGCGACGGTCCCGCCCTCGGGCCGGCTATCGCCGCTCTTTACGGCTTCCCCGAACCGGTTCGGGTCCGGAAACTCGGCGATGGCCTCGGGTCGACCTACATTGTCCAGGCGCCCGGCCGGCAAGCTGTTGCCCGCGTGAGCAATTCCTCCCTACGGCCGGCAGCTCACCTCACCTTCGAACTCGAGCTTCTGGCTTCCCTCGAAGCGCGAGGCCTGCCCGTGCCCGGCCCCTACCGACTGACCGACGGCACCCTCTTCGCCGTCCTTGACGACCCCTCGCGCGGCGAACGACACCTGGCTCTCTACCGCTTCCTCACCGGCCACCAGCCGCGGCTTACCCTTGAGACCGGCCTGGCCCTGGGCCGGCTCCTGGCGGAGTTCCACGTAGCGGCCGAGATCGTCGGTCCTCCCGGGACACTGCCGCCCCTGGACCGGAGGGCCCTAATCGAGGAACCCGTGGCCTCCGTGAAAGAGCGGCTCACCAGCCCGACCGGAGCGGAGACCTCGATGACCCTGGACTCCGTGGTCGGGTTCCTCGCCCGCCTCTGGCCCGAGGCCTCTTCCGAACCGGGCGCCTACGGGCTCGTGCACGGAGACAGCCATCACCTCAATTTCCTGGAAGATGGTGGGCGGCTGGCTCTCTTCGACTTCGAACTCCTGGCTCGCGGCTGGCGCGCCTACGACCTGGCCACCCTCATCTGGGGGACTTTCGGTCGCGGGGGTGACGCTGCTCTGTGGGACGCGATGGTCCGCGGTTACTCGTCGGTTAGGCGTCTCGGCGAGAGCGAGGCCCGGACGGTGCCCGTCTTCGTCGCCCTGCGCCAACTCTGGTGGCTGGGCTTCCACGCCCGGCACTGGGGCCGCTGGCGTCGCCCATGGCTCAACCCCGGGTTCTTCGACGGAGGCGTCGAGCTTCTCCAGTTCATCGCCGCGCAGGCCTGCGGCTACAACGAGAGTAGTGGCGATGAGTAGTTCCACGGGAGGCGCGAGGGTCCGCTGGGACTGGCGGTACGGCAATCGCACCGGCGAACGCGTGGACCTCTGGGTGGCCCTGCCCCCCGACCTGCCGTGCCAACCCGGGCCCCGGATCGTCAGGTCCTCTCCGCCCGGTTTCCCCGGCGAACCCACCCTAGCGGGGGGGCCGAACCGGGTGGCCTTCGTGTCCCTCCCACCGGGCGAACTGGCCCGCTTGACGGTGGAGGTGGTTCTGCCGGATGAGCCGGCCGGACTGGCCGGGCCCTCGCCAGCCCCTGACCCCTCGGCCTACCTGGGCTCCAGCGCGCTCATCCAGGTCAACGACGAGGTCAGGGCCGAGGCCCGGGCCGCGGTGGGTGAGGCCGCCTCTTGTGTCGAGCGGGCCCGCCGCCTCTTCCGTCATCTTCTCAACACATGCCGCTACGTCTGGCCTCCATCCGAGCGGGGGAGCGAGAGCATGCGCAAGAACCGCCTGGGGGACTGCGGGGAGTACTCGTTCCTCTACGCCGCGCTGTGCCGCTCGATAGATCTCCCGTGCCGGGTCCTGATTGGCACGCTTCTCGGCCGGCGCATGCGCCCCCACGTCTGGAACGAGGTCTACCTGGACGGGACCGGCTGGATCGGAGTTGATGTTCGTGTCGATGAGATTGTGCTCGAGAGACTGGCCGGTCGCGGCGCCCGGTGGGCCGCCCGGCGACTTGAGCACCGCTTCGGGCGCCCGCGCTCCGACCGTCTGGCCTTCTCTGTGGACCCTTGTGTCCTCCTCCACCCCCCGTTCGAGGAGAGACCGGCGCCTGAAGGAGCGCGTGACTTGGTCGTGGCCGGACGGCAGTTCGCCTGGGGTTTCGAGACCCTGGAGGGCGCGGCCCCCTACCTTCAACCCTGCTACATTAGATTCCACGGCAACAGGGCGCCGGCACGGCCCAGCGATTATGTCGGCCACTGGCGGCTGAGACGCGTCTAGGGGCCGTCCAGGAGAGCCATCCGGTGTTGCTCGCAGATCCACGGCAGCCCGGAGACGCGGTGCTCGGGCGCCGGATGCTCGAGCCGGGGTCCCTCCACCGCAAGCCGGGCAAGGTCGAGGAAGTAGGGGCGGCCGCCAAGGACCGTGCGGTCCATGGGGTCGTGGACAGATCCCAGTTCGGCCCCAGGCACGCCAAGGAGGCCCAAGCAGGGGTAGATGAAACCGGCGTCATCCACGTGGAGACGGATTCGGGAGAAGCAGGGGGCCACCGGATTGGGGGGCTGGGGCAAGGAGCCCTCAAGTAGCGACCCGATCGGGAAGACCGTCATGTCGGACTGGTTGAAGATCGGAGAATCGAGGAGGCCCATGTCCCGGAGCAGGTGGAACGGAGCGATGAGACCCACCCTCGCGTCCGACCGGCCGATGATCCGTTCGACGAAGGCTGTCGCCCCCGCGGAAAGAGCGGTGTCGGAGTCCAGAACACGGAACCCCACGTGGTTGTAAGTCTGATCGCTGATGAGGTCGATGAACGCGTCCTCCAGAGCCATGGCCTCGGCCAAATCCACCGCTATCGAGACCCCAAAGCCCAGGGAATGGGCCGTCCGGCCGAACTCCTTGAGGCGGGGAGCCGCGCTGAGAAGGTCGTTCCCCACCAGGGCCATCTCACGGTGGTAGAGCAGGTGAAGGCGGCGCCCTTCACTTAGACCGAGGACTTCCTTGTACCAGGCGTCGAACCTGGTGACCCAGTCGCAGATAGCGGAGACGGGCAGGCCCAGATCATCGCCCTGGGCGGAGGCCATGAAGGCTGCCGAACGGAGCCAGTAGGCCAGGGGGAGCCTGCCCGAGGCAAAGTCGAGCGCCAGTTCCGGTCGGGTCATGATGAAGTCTCCTTGAGGCCCTCGAGCCCGTGGGCCTCGAGCTGACGAACCACCGCCTCCAGGGCTCGCCGGTGGGACTCGGCGAAGTGCTCCGCGGCCGCGTCGACGCACTCACGCCGGGAGAAGAACGACCAGCACATCTGGCAGATGCTGTTGTAATTGCGCCCAACCTTCACCCCGCGGCCCTCAATGATCTGGGCCAGGACCGCGATGCCCCGGAAGACGATCAGGCGGAGGAGCGGGGAGTTGGACATGGCCTCGGCGATGTCGACGATGGACTGCTGTCGGATGTTGCCGGTTATGTAGTTCTCGGTCTGGTCCAGACCGGCGCAGCACGGGTAGACGTTGCCAAAGGAGTTGACCACCAGGTTGAGATTGCTGTGACAAGCATCATCCAGGCTGGTTCGTGAGACGTAGAAATCATCCGGATCCAGTTCCCGGGCGGCTCGGCCGCTGGCAAAGACCGGCCCGGAGGTGATCCGGACGGCCTTCTCCACGGCCTCAGCGGAGAGGTGGCTGAGGGCCTCGGCGACACCGTGCGATCTCGTGGTCAGCACCCGGAGGTTGGCTTCGACATCACACTCGTGGCAGGCCTCGATGCAGTTCTCGATGGCCTCGGGCGCGACAAAGGCCCGGTGCCAGGCGTCCCAGCTTATCTCAAGCGTTGTCAAGCCGGCGTCCCGGGCGCGCCGGACGATGTCGAGGGCGCGCGTCCGGCGGCGGGCCCAGAAGGCGTTGGTGACCGAGGTGATATCCAGGAAGCCGCTATCGCGAGCGACCCGTAGGAGGTGAAGACAGGTGTCGACATCCAGAAAGGCTTCACCTCCGGAGAGGTGAAACCGGGGGAAAAGGGTCTCGATGCGTAGCGACTCCCGGATGACTGTCTCCTGTTCCTCAACGGTGAGCGAGGCCTCTCCCCAGACGTCGGAGCCCTTTGGTCCAGCGGACTGGTAGCACATCTTGCACCTGGCGTTACAGCGGTTCGTGTTCTCGATGACCAGGCTGTGAAAGGTCATCGGCACATGCAGGAACTGCGCGTAAGCCATTAGGTCGCGGTCCATTGTCACTTCGCTCATGGAGTCCCTGACCCCGGCGCCGGCCGGCAGGGCTCACCTCCCACGTCTGCGGCTCCATATCGGTTTGGCGGGCAGACCGGACGATGTCGCCAGCCTGCCCGCCCCTTGACCCTGCCTTGATGGCGATCGTGAAACTCCCTACATCGGCCCGCCGCCCCTTAGCTTGGGCGACTTGATATCGAACTTGGCGCCTCCCGGCAGGCGGATACCGTCCGGTCCAAGGCCAACCAGGACTCTGGCGTCCATCGGCCTGTCGGACCGGATCAGGGTGACGACCATAGTCACGACGGCCGCGACGGCCACGACGACCGCGGCGGCGGCCACCACCCAGGCCTTGCCCCCGCCCGGTGACCGCATGTCCAGGACTTGGCCGACCACCTTGTCCCCGTAGCGGCTCAGAATGTCCGGATCGACACCCTGGTCGTTGATGACGTTGTGGACGACCATCTGGACCACTTCAGGGCTGATAACGACCCCGTGCTCAAGGCAGTACCCCTTGGGGTTCTTGATGAACGTGTCTGCCTCGCCCTTGTTGTCCATCAATCCCTTGAGGAAGGCAACTTGAGCTTCGACGGGTGGCTCCCCGGCTTTCTTGAGGGCGACTGCTACCTTGTCGCGGAGTTCCTTCGACCTCGCGGCGTCCTCAGCAATGCGGTGCTGAATATCTGACATCGACAATCCCTCCCCCCTCTACCTAGCCAGTATCTTTCTCTAAAGGCACAAAGCACCTGCCCAATCAAGAATACCCAGGGCTTTGACGGCTCGTCAAGAGGATTGTGGCGGCCTCGTTGGAAACGAGGGGGTGGCCCAAACCGGCGACCTTTAGACCCAGCCTGCCAAACCTAGAGCCTGAACATCTGGTACTCCCCTTCGCAGGGGTTACCCGAGCAGACTTCGATGCATCCGGCTTTGGGGTGGCTGATCACGGAGACAACCGTCTTCGAGTAGCCCTCGTGCTTGCAGATGCATTGGGGGCGTCCGGAGTGGTCTCTGAGGAAGGTCTGGAGCTGGGCCGACCCGATCTTCCCCGGGTGCTCGGCGAAGAGATTTCTCAGCCGGGCCAGCCTGGCCTGGGTGTCCGGCAGTCGGGTGGTCTGGCGCTCGCTGGACAGGAGATCGGGGTGCAAGTAGTGGTTGGTGTGCAGGATGACCCCGTCCTCCGGTCCAAGTCGCCGATAGGCATCAACCGTCGCTTCGAAGTCGGCGATCGTGCCGGCGGAGTCGCCGACGATGAAGTTGTTCGACTTGGCCCGGCAAGAATCGGAAGCGGCGACCACTCTCTCGACGCCCTCCACCGACTCCCGCTCCATGATCAGCCTCCAGAGTATCGTCGTCGGGAGGCCGACCCGCCAGCCCGCGCTGAGGAGGAAGTTGCCGCAGCGGGCCAGTCCGGCCGAGTTCAGGCCCACCTGCCCGACCGTCCCGGCCAAAGTCCAGGTGATGATGGCCGGCCCTCTCTTCGGGTAGAGATAAAGGATGACCCCAAAAGGGTCGAACGTGGGCGCGAGGTCTAGGTTCTGGCCCACGATCACCTCGCCGGTGGCGCTCCTCTCCTTGGAGATCGCAAAGGATGTGCATTCCGGATCGCTCGTGGCCTCCGGCTCGGTCTTGGCCTCCACCTCACTCCCGGCCTCCGGCTCGGTCTTGGCCCGGTTGACCAGCTCCGACCGACATTGCAGGGCCAGGGCCTCCTCAAACTCGATCCCGGCGCCGTCGGCGATGCCGCGGATCTCCTCCAGGAGGTGTGGAGCGCTGGCTTCGATGAAGGGCCGGTAGTCGAGACCCTTGCGCATGATGTCCCGGGGATCGACCATCCCCCGGGCCGCCATTTCCCGGGGTAAGTCCTCCCGGGCCAACTGCCGGATGAGCTCCCGGCACTGGTGGCCGTGCTCCCGCCCAAGGTCGAAGGAGCTACCCTCGGCCCGAATGACCATGAGCTGTTTTCCCAATCCGGACACCGCCTTCAGCTAGCGCTGGCTTCCCAGCATCAGTTCTTGGCCAGATGACAGGCCACCAAGTGCCCGCTCCCCATCTCCCTCTGAAGGGGTTCCTCCAGCCGGCAGCGCTCCTCAACGATGGAGCAGCGGGTATGAAAGCGACAACCTGGCGGGGGGTTGACCGGACTCGGGACGTCCCCGGTCAGAAGCTGCCGCTTGCCGCGCCGGCCGGGATCGGGAATGGGGATGGCCGTCAGCAGGGCCCGGGTATAGGGATGAAGGGCATGGTCGAACAGGGCGTCGGCCGGAGCGACCTCGACCAGCTTACCCAGGTACATCACGCCGACGCGGTCCGAGACGTGTTTGACAACGTGGAGCCCGTGGGCGATGAAGACGTAGGTCAGACCAAACGCGCCCTGCAGTTCATCAAGCAGGTTGAGTATCTGAGACTGGATCGAGACGTCTAGAGCCGACACCGGTTCATCGCAAACCACGAGCTTGGGGCGCAGAGCCAGGGCTCGAGCGATCCCCACCCGTTGACGCTGGCCGCCCGAGAGTTCGTGGGGATAGCGGACGACGTCAGAGGCCTGCAGGCCCACCACGGAGAGAAGTTCCCTGACCTGCTCCCTCTGCTCCGCCGGGGTGGCGACGCGGTGGATGGCGAGCGGCTCGGCGATGATCTCCCCGATCAGCCGCCTCGGGTCGAGCGACGAGTACGGGTCTTGATAGATGATCTGCATCTCCCGGCGCATCCGGCGCAGAGCCGGCTTGCGTAGCGCGAAGAGGTTCTGCCCTTCAAAACGGACCTCGCCCGCGGTGGCCGGCATCAGGGCCAAGGCGGTCCGGCCCACCGTGGTCTTGCCGCATCCCGATTCCCCGACGAGACCGAAAGTCTCGCCGCGCTGGACCGAGAACGAGACGCCGTCGACGGCGTAGACGTAGCCCTTGACCTTTGACAGGAAGCCGCCGTGGATCGGATAGTACTTCTTCAGCCCGATAACCTCCAGAAGCGGCGGCTCGACCGGGTTTGGCGCCGGACTCTTCAACGGGGTGCTCATCTAAGCCACCTCCTTGTTGGGTATCCATTGCTCCGGGGTGAAAAAGCAGGCTACGCGCCTTGGGCCCTGGGCCACCAGCGGCGGTTCGTCGGTCACACAGACGGGCTGAGCGTAGCGGCAACGTGGGTGGAAGCGGCACCCGTCCGCGAAGTCGAGTGGGTTGGGCACAGCCCCTGGGATCACGTCCAGTTTATGTCGGGGCCGGTCGATCCGGGGGATGCAGTGCAAGAGACCTTGAGTGTACGGATGCAGAGGACTGTGGAAGAGCTCCTGAACTCCGGCTTCCTCCACCACTTTACCCGAGTACATCACGACGACCCGTTCAGCCATCTCGGCGATGACCCCGAGGTCATGGGTGATCAGCATGATCGACATCCCGAGCTTCTCCTTGAGCCCCTTCATGAGATCCAGGATCTGAGCCTGGATGGTCACGTCCAGGGCCGTTGTCGGTTCGTCGGCAATCAGCAGCTTGGGGTTACAGACCAGGGCCATGGCGATCATGGCCCTTTGGCGTAGACCGCCCGAGAGTTCATGGGGGTAGTTCTCCAGTCGCTTGCGGGGGTCGGGTATGCCCACGAGCCGGAGCATCTCCTCGGCCTGGCCCATGGCCTCGGCCCGCTTGAGCCCCTGGTGAACTTCGAGGACCTCGGTGATCTGGAACCCGATGCTGTAGACCGGGTTGAGCGCGGTCATCGGTTCCTGGAAGATCATGGCGATGTCCCTGCCCCTGATGTCGCGGACCTTGTCCGGGGACATCTTGAGGATGTCTTTGCCCTGGAAGAGTATCTCTCCGCAGACGTAGCGGCCGGGAGGAGTTGGGATCAACCGCATGATTGATAGCGAGGTCACACTCTTACCGCAGCCCGACTCCCCCACCACCCCCAGTGTTTCGCCGCGGTTAATGTGGAAGGTGACCCCGTCCACGGCCGGCAACAGCCCTTCATGGGTGGTGAAGTGAGTCTTCAGGTTCTTGATCTCAAGCAGCGCATCCAAAGGTGAGCCCTCCTCCTGCATAGCCCTACTGGAGCTTCATCGACTTCAGATACAGGGCAACCTCCTTGACCATGGCCGAGACTCGCTCAAAGATCTGGCGGCCACGCTCAGCCGAGGCCGCCAACGGGTTTCCGGTGACCCCGCTCCGGGACCACGTGTCCACCTGGCTGTACCATCTAACGGGAACCCCGTTGATCTCCGCCGCCGAACTGGACTTGAGTTTCAGGGCCCCAATGGTTGGAGGGTGGTCGGCGGTCGCGAGGTCCATCCTGGCGTCCTCCGGAAAGAGCGCCAGCACGATGGAGGTCGCGGGGTCGCCCCCGTGGCCTCGGTCGGCCGCCGGAACCCCCATCTGGGACGCCACCTGGCCGGCTAGTTCCGCCGGCCACACCAGGGCGACTATCGTCCCGGGGTGCTCTTCCATCAGCGCCCGTGCGGCCGTCTCCGCCACCGGAAGATTGGGTCCGTGGTTGGCGACGAAAAGGAAGCGGCGGAAGCCTTGCTTCATGAGGCATCCCAGGCTCTCGTGGAGAACCGCCTGCAGAGTCTCCGGCCGGAGGGCAATTGTTCCCGGGAATCCAACGAAACCGGGGCACAGGCCATAGGGAACTCCGGGGGCCACTAAAGACTCGGTCTCCCGGGCGACCTCCTGGGCCACCCGCGTCGACACCATAAAATCCATGCCGAGTGGAAGGTGCGGCCCCTCGCATTCGACAGATCCAATCGGAACCATCACCAGAGGATCCTTCTTGACCCAGTCAGCAGCCTCGCGCCAGGTCAGGTTGAGCAAGTCGTGTCGAGGACTCAGGGACAAGACCTCCTCCGCGATCGAATGGCGCCGAGATCAGGCGCCGCCGCGGTTCCGGCGCCGCCGCAATTCCAGCGACCCTAGTCAATTGACGGAAACCGGCCGGACCAGCGGACGGCCTTCCTCGTCCCCCCAGACCGCCGCCAGATGCCGCGGGGGCTCGGGTGAGGTCGAGGGGTAGTCGGTCCGGACATGCGTCCCCCTGGTCTCCTGCCGTCTCAGAGCGCACTCGCAGACGATCAGACCGATCAGGGCCAGGTTCAGGGCATCTCGGCCGTCCCCGGCGCCGGCTTCCCGAGCCGCCTCCCGCCGCAGCGGCTCAAGCTCCCGGATGGCCCTCTTGAGATGCTCCCCGTTTCGGACCACCCCGGCGCCGTCGTACATGAGCTTCTGGATTTGCTGGACCAACGGCGCCCCGAACTGGTTACCCTGCTCGCAAAAAACCCCGGCCGTTGGCCCGATGGAACCGAACGCCGCCGCGGCCTCGGAGCCAAAGGCCTTCCCGGAGGCCGCGGAGGCCGGCCCCGCCCGCTTCGACGCCGCGCGGGCCGACCGCCGGCCAAAAGCAACCGTCTCGAGGAGGCCGTGCCCGGGAAGCCGGGCGGCCCCGTGCACTCCACCCGCGTTCTCGCCCACGCAGAAGAGCCCCGGCACGCTGGTCTCGCCGCGCTCGTCGATTCTGGCCCCACCGAGCATCCGATGGATGGCTACTCCCCACTCGAACGGCTGGGAAAAAGGATCGAGCCCCGCGACGGCCCACTTCTCCCAGACCGCCGGGTTGCCGGGTCTGGCCCCCTCGGCCAGGCTGTCCTTGTCGCCGACACAGAACACTTTGCGGCCGGCCATGTTCTCCTCATAGACCGCCCGGACGATGTTGTTCCGATCGGTGCGCTCGAGGCGGACCGGGTCATACTTCTCCAGGACGCGCTGGCCCAGTTCGTTGAGATACTGAGTGTTGCGGGCCATGGCCCCCGCCCCACCGACCGCCAGCGGTCGCCCCTGGACCATGGGAACCAAGGTGAACTCGGCGAATTCCAGATCCACGAGTTCGGCCCCGGCCTCGTAGGCCAGGACGAGCCCGTCGCCGGTGGTGGTCGAGGAGGCGCTGGAGAACGGATAGAGGGCCGTCGCCCCGCCGGCGGCGAGGATCACGGCCCGGGTGTCGAAGCGAAGGCTTTCACCGTCGGCCGTGAGGGCCAGAGCCCCGACCACTTCTCCGCCGTGGACAAGGATCTTGGTCACCCGCGTGTTCTCGATGAAGCGGACACGCCGGGTGAGAGCCTCCCGACGGAGAAGGCCGCAGTGGTCGCCGGCCGAGAAGTCACCCAGGACGAGATACTCGAAGTCGTGGCCCATCCCGCGACGGCGAGCGTACTTGCCGTCCCGCCTCGTGAGGCGGACGCCGATCTCCTCCAGAAAGCGAATCGTCGGCACCGCGTCGGTAGCCAGAGCTTCGGCCAGGCGACGGTCGGACAGACCCAACCCGCACCGGAGGGTGTTCTCCAGATGGGCCTGGGTCTGCGTGCTGTCTTCGGACGGGAAGGCGTACCCGCCGGCGAAGGGAGAGGATCCGCTCCGCCCGGCGACCCCTTTGGAGCAAAGGACCGCCCCCTCGACGCACATGGCGGCTTCGATGGCCGCGGCCAAGGCGCCCATCCCGCCCCCGACCACCAGCACCGGGCATTTCAGGTCGATCATGGTCTCAAACGTGTCCCCTTTCGAACTCGTGTGCGGGACCTGGACCTTCCCTCCGCGCAATGTCAGTGCCGGACGGGATGCGACTTGATCGCGGGCCCCTGGGGACCCTTGGAGACCAGGACGTGTTGCTCCGGCCCATCATTGTGGCCCGGGAAGTCCTTGCGGTAGTGGTTCGCCCGGCTCTCCTTCCGGTTCAGCCCGGCCAGGGCGATCAACCGGCCGGCCTTGGCCAGGTTCCTCACTTCCAGACGTTCGATGGGAGTGCCGGCGACCTCCGAGAGACACGTAGCCTCGATGGCCGCCAGTTCTTCCACCGCCTTGGCGAGCCCAGCCTCATCCCGAATCACGCCCACGCCTCGCCACATGGCGTCCTGAACACGATTGGTGGCCTCCATCGGGGTGGCCTTACCGCCCTTGAGCCCTACCAGGGAGCGAAGCTTCTCGACCTCGTCATTGGCCGATATCTCCTGGCCGCTTCCGGTCTTGTGGGCGTGCTTGGCCGCGCTGTGCCCGGCTCTGGCGCCCATGGCGTTGTTCTCGGCCAGAGCCATGCCCGGGAGGCGAGCCGCTCCGTGGACCGCTCCGGTGGCCTCACCGGCGGCGAACAGGCCCGGCAAGCTGGTGGCGGCGTGCTCGTCGATGCGGACCCCTCCCAGGAGCCGGTGGAGGGCGATCTCCCAGTCGAATTCCTGCTTGAGCCAATCCAGACCGCCCGCGAGCCGCTTGCGGCGGTAGACGGAGTGGTCACCGCGTCGGCTTATCTTGCCGCTCTGCACACAGTGGAAGGGGTTGTTCCCGAGGGTCTTCTCGGTGAAGATGGCCCGGGCCACGATGTGTCGCGGGGACTTCTCAAGCCGGGCGTCGTACTTCTCCATGAACCGCTCGCCGAGCCGGTTGTAGGCAATCATGCTGGAGACACCGCCGCCGCCGCCCGACCCCAGGAACAATCCTTGGTAGCTGGGGGTCAGGGTCATCTCCGTGAACTCCAGGCCGACCAGAGGGCTGCCGGCATCATAGGCCAGGTTGATGGAATCGCCCGTGGTGGTAAACGATGCGCTGGCGAAAGGGTAGAGCCGAGTGGCGCTGCCGGCGGCCAGGACCACGGCCTTGGCCTGGAAAACGAGAATGCGGCCGGCCTCGTCGATACCGACGGCCCCACGCACACCCTGGTCGGAAACGATGAGTTCAGAAACCATGACTCCTTCGAGGACCTGAACTCCCCGATTGAGGGTTTCTCTCCGGAGGATGGCCTGCGGATCGCAGAAGCGGTAGTCGAAGTAGACCACGTGGGGCTTGGAGTGGCCGAGAATGATCGAGCGGACGACCTTGTTGTCCTCCTCTTCGAGCTTGAAGCCAAGTTCGAGGAGTTCTTCCAGCCGCTTGGCGCCGTCGCCGACGACAGCCTCAAGCAAGGGTCGGTCGCACATGTTCTCGCCGACGTCCGCGGCGTTGGTCAAGAGGCTCTCGTATTCGGGGGATCCCGGAGGGCCGAAGGCGACGGAGTAGCCCCCGCTGCACGGGGTCGAGCCGCTCCGCCCGAAGACACCCTTATCCACCAAAGTTACCGTTGCCCCGCACTTGGTCGCTTCCATAGCCGCGCGGGCGGCCGCCCCGCCTCCACCGATGATCAAAACGTCTGTGGCCATTCGAATAATCGTCTCTCGCATATGTTCCACTCCCTACCTTCGGAAGGACTTGTTGTCTTCGCTAAGGTCTGGCCCGGGTCCGGCCAGGCACGGTCAACGGCCCGCTGTGGCGCCTACGGCCTTCGGCTTTGCCGTCAAGGTCAGCTTGATGGCCTCATGGGGGCACTTGATCTCACAGATGAAGCACTCGATGCAAGCCTTCTGATGGCTGGGGAGAACTTCCTCGCGATCCCATTCCCAACGAAAGACCTTTGAGCCACACTCAAAGACACAAATGCCGCAGTTGTCGCAGAGAGTTCGATCGATGCTGACCGCGAAAAGCCGGTTGTGGGGCTGCATGCTCTTTCCTCCTCGGGGTTTTTCTACTCGTGTCTCAGCCTCGGGTCGAAGTAATCGCGCAAGCCGTCTCCCAGTAGGTTCAAGGCCAGCAGAGTGAGACTGATCGCCAACGCCGAGAAGATGACGGCGTAGGGGCTGACCCTAATGTACCTGCGGCCCTCGCTGATGATCGATCCCCAGGTCGGGGTCGGCGGTTGCACACCCAACCCAAGGAAGCCCAGGCTGGCTTCGACCATGATGGCCGTGCCGGTCTCGAAGGTCAGGGACACCAGGATCGGGGCTAGGACGTTCGGCAGGATGTGCTTCAGGATGATCCAGCCGTTGTTGGCCCCCAGAGCCTTGGCGGCATCGACGAAGTCGAGATCCTTCTTCTCCAGCACCGTGCTGCGAATGAGCCGGGTCATCCGCGGGAAGACGCCTATTCCGACCGCGATCAAGACCCAGATCAGGCCGTTTCCAAAGAGAGCGACGAAAACCAATGACAGAAGAAGCGTCGGGAAAGCAATCAGGGCGTCGACCACACGCATCATGGCGATGTCGAGCCATCCACCCAGATAGGTGCAGATGATCCCGGCCACCATCGCCAGCATGAAGGCCACCAAGACCGCGCCCAGCCCGATTGACAGCGAGTACCTCCCCCCGTAGAGCACCCGGGAAAGGAGATCGCGGCCAAGGTTATCCGTCCCGAACGGGTGTTCGAAGCTGGGCGCCTCGAGCCGGCGGGCCGTATCCTGTGAAGACGGATCCTGGGATGTGAACAGGGGCCCGACGATCGCGGATAGAACGACGGCAATCAAGACAACCCCCCCGACAAGGACCCCGTGATGACGCAGGAGCCGAGCGAAGGCGCTTCGCTTGCCCTTGGGAGGTTGGCCCGTTCGTTGACTAGTCACGACTTACATGCACCTCCACAGCAGCCACGTTCATACGCCCTGCACGCGGGGGTCGAATACTCCGTAGAGGAGGTCAACGACCAGGTTCAGGATCAAGACCCAAGCGCCAAAGACAAGAATACACCCCTGCACAACGGGGAAGTCCCGGGCATAAATGGCGTCGACCATCAGCCGGCCCATGCCCACGCGGACGAAGAGCGTCTCGACGACCACCGAACCACCGACGACCCTCGCCAGTCTGAGGCCGAGAACAGTCACGAGGGTGATCATGGCGTTCCGGAGGACATGCCGCCACAAGACAATCTTCTCGTTGAGGCCCTTGGCTCTGGCCGTGCGGACATACTCCGACCCGAGGACCTCGAGCACGGCCGACCGGGTCATCCGGCAGATCAGGCCGGCTTCGTGTATGCCCAGGGCCAGGGCCGGCAGGACGAGGTGCATGAAAATAGAGGACCCCTCACCGACCCCCATCATGGGAAACCAGCCCAGCTTCAGGGAGAAGAGCAGCATCAGGAGGATGCCGAGGACGAACGAGGGGATTACCCGCCCGACCGTGGCGAAAACCACGGCCGCCATATCCGCCCAGGTGTTGCGTCGGACCGCGGCGATGATGCCTAGCGGAATGGCAATGATCACGGCAATGCCGAAAGCGCTGAAGGCCAGGAGCAGGGTGTGGGGAACAGCCACCACTATGTCGTGGGCCACCGAGCCCCCATCGACCAGGGACGTTCCCATGTTGCCCCGGGCCAGGTTCATGAGGTACATGCCGTACTGAACGAACAGAGGCTTGTCCAGCCCGAGTTCCTGGCGCACCAAAGCGATTGCCTCCGGCGACGAGTAGTCGCCAAGGACAGCCCGCACCGGATCGCCGGTGAGTCGGATCAGGAAGAACACGACTGTCACCATGATCAGGAGACTCGGTATGATCATAAATGCTCGGATGGTGGCTTTCTTGGCTCTCTGTGACACTGCGGTCCCTCCGGCAATCCGAGTCGTCGCCCCGCTCCCCACCCGGCGGGCGGGGAGCGGGGCCAGCTCATGCAGCTACGGTTGAGCGCTTACTTCGGCAGTTCAGTCCCCAGCTTGATGGTGTAGGCGGTGAACTCGTTGTTGCTCCCGGGGGTGTAGTCAACGACCGGCAAGCGCCAGCACGCGGCATACATCGTGTTGGTGATCGGGATCTGGGGCATGTCGGTGAGGATCTGGGTGGCGAGGGCCGTATAGAGCTCGACCCTCTTCGCCGGATCCATCTCCCGGGCGGCCGCCTCGATCTCGGCGTCGGCGCCGCCGTAGAAGGCGTTGTTAGCGCGGCCCTTGCCGTTGGCGCTTGAATGGAAGGCCTCCATCAGGAGCAGATCGGGATCGGGCGGACGCCCGACACCCATCAGCACCGCCTGGTACTCGGCGGTGGCCTGATCCTTGTCCTTAGCCTCGCTGTAGGCGCCCTGTTCCATCGAGTTGAGGGTCACGTTAATGCCAAGGGCCTTCCAGTTCTCCTGGATGACCTGGGCCACGATGGGGTCGGGCGAGCGGGACGAGCAGAGCAGGTTGAGATCGAAGCCGTTCGGATAGCCGGCCTCGGCCAGGAGCGCCTTAGCCTCGTCGAGGTTGAAGGAGAAGTCGGGAATGCCCGTCTCCGTGTAGCCGAAGAAGAGCGGGTTGAAGAGGCTCTTCGCCGGGGTCTCGAAGCCGGCCGTGGCGTCGCTGATGGCCTGACGGTCCACGGCGCGGGCCAGGGCCCAGCGGACCTTCTCGTTGGCCAGAGGCGCATAGCCGGGGTTCAGGCCAACGTAGCGGGTCGTCACGGTCATGCCCTTCTCGACCATGATGTCGGGGTGGTTCTCCAGCAGTTGGGCGATAGTCGCATCGCCGCGGGTCCAGATTATGTCGAGCTCGCCCTTCTCCAATGCCAGGGCGGCCACGCCTTCATCGACGATGGGACAGAAGGTGATCTTCGTGACCTCTTGAGCGCCTTCCCAGTAGTCGGCGAAGGCGGTCACAATGACCTTCTTGTCGTCGGTCATCTCCTGGAACTCGAACGGACCGGTGCCGATGGGGCTCTTGCCGAACTCCTTGTCGCCCTTCTCCTCAACGGCCTTCTTGCTGACGATAACGGCGTTGCGGTAGGAGAGCAGCGTCATCAGGGGCGCGTAGGGGGTCAGCAGGGTGAGTTTGACGGTGTAATCATCGACGGCTTCAGTCTTGTCGATGACCGACCCGAAGAGATACGACAGCTCGCACTTTGGGTTCTTCAGACGCTCGAACGTGGCGACAACGTCGGCCGCGGTCATCTCGCCGTAACCCTTGTGGAACTGGACGCCCTGGCGGAGGTGGAAAGTGTACTCCTTACCGTCGGCTGAGATGTCCCAGCTCGTGGCCAGGTCCGGCTCAATCTCGAAACCGCCGGGCGTGAACCTGACGAGACCGTCATAGAGGTTCTTCGTCACGTAGTATTCGGATGCCCGGGCAATGACGGACGGATCGAATTGCTTGGCTTCGGAGTACTGCAACCTGATATTGAGTTCCGTCCGAACGTCCGCCGAAAGCTTGGCCTTGCAGCCCGCCGCCATTGTCACCAGCAGCGCGAGGACCGCGACTAGGGCCAAACTACGAGCGAATGCACGCCTTCGGTTCATGGGGACACTCCTCTCACAGTAACTCAAGCCAACTCAGCTACATCGTTCGCCTACCCTAAGTCGTTGGCTAGCCCTTGTCGGCTGCCAACTCATCCTTGTCGGCTTCCTGGACTCGGCCACCGAGCTTGCGGGGTTGGCCATGCATCCCTCGCTCGGCCATCTGGTCGCCCGTCTCGTAGTACCGCCCGGCTACCGCCGTCTCAGCTTCTTTGCGGTTGGTCGCCGACCACCATCCGAGGTCATACCCGTGCCAGGGCACGTGGGGGGTCAGAGCCGGCAAACCGCACTGCTCCCACAGGACCTTGGCCTTCTCCATGTACTCCTTGCCGGGGAGGGAGAGCGGCGGGTAGTGCCACTTCCGGGTAGCATCGATAAGAAGAGCCGAACTCACCCGGGGTTTGGGCAGGAGAGACTCCGGCGGCGCCGTGGCCACTTCCGCGGCGACGGTTTTACCGTTGATGATCTGGGCGTCCAGGTGCGGCTGCATCCGGGTGCACAGGGCGAAGTTGACACTGTCGGCATCGCGCGGATCGATATCGTCATCGACAGCAATGACGATCTTGCCGATCCGGTGCATCGCGGCCACCCCCATCAAGGCCCTCCAGACTTCATGCCGCGGGGGGTTGGACAGCTGAATCACGCACATCTCCCGGCTGCCGACGTTCTCGTTGAAAACCACCTCCTTGAGACTGGAAATCCCGAGGTCATGCTTGAGAAGGCGGTAGGCCAGGCTGTCATGGGCGTACCGCTTGATGACGCTGGATTCGCTGGGCGGGAACTGGCTCATAAAGCACTGCACGATGGGCCGCTTCCTATGGGTGATGCATTTGATATTGAAAATCCAGGCCCAGTTCCGCTCGCTGACGTAACCCCGCGACTCGCCGTGCGGCCCTTCGGGTTCGAGGTAGTTCGGATCGAGCGTCCCCTCGAGAACGATCTCCGCCGTGGCCGGCACTTCGAGGTCAACCGTTTCGCACTTGACCACGGGGATAGACTCACCGGCCAGAGCGCCGGCGATGGCGAGTTCGTCCACGCCGTAGGGCACCTTGGCCACGCTGGCCAGGCCAACGGCGGGGACGGCCCCGATGACCACGGCCACCTCTAGCTGCCGGCCCATTCGGATGCACTTCTCCGCATGGATGGCGATGTGCTGGGCGTGACCCGTGTGCAACCCGGTCTTCCAGGGTCCCTTGAGCATCAGACGGTAAGTCCCGACATTGCGGATGCCCGTCTCGGGGTCCTTGGTGATGACATAGGGCGCGGTGATGAAGGGAGCGGGGTCGAAACCCGGGAGGGAGATGGGCACCGGGAACTCGTCAAGCCCCGGGCCCGACCCGGCGAGGTGGATGTGCTCCCGAACCGGCGCCTTGGCCCGGTCGACCAGAGTCGGTTCGAGCGGGCGGTCGAGGGCCCGGCCCCAGATCTCCGTAATCTTCTTGGGGTCGGCCTTCAAGGCCGCCGCATAGACGGCCTCCGAGGCCCCGAGAACCGATACGGCGACCTGAGCGTCGTACTCCCGACCCTTGGCGTCGGTCACCGACTCGAAGAGAAACCCCTTCCGGCTCGACTCGGGCAAGCCCCGATACTGCCAGCGGACCATGGGCATGAGTTCCGTGTCCTTGTTCACTCGCCGGCTTACTCGATAGAGGAGGCTCTGTTTCTCAAGACCTCCGATGTACTCGCGTAGGTCGCCCCAATACATTTCAGCCAACTCCTCCTTATGCGGTGGACGCCGATGTCTTTAAGCCACTACAGGCCGCGTAAAACGTCCCACTGGTTGAACCCGCGAACCAGGGCCTTGCCGCCGCGAACCATCAACTGGCCACGGGCCCAGACGTCTCTGACCTTGAGGTCGTCGTCCAGAACAACCAGATCGGCGTCGCCATCGGCTCTGACGCGGCCCTTGGTCTTCAGCCGGAGGACCCCGGCGGGGTTGGTGGTGATCGGCTTCAGGGCCTCCTGTATGGCTAGGCCTTCCTCCTTGACGAGGTCCCTGAACTCGGCGTGCAGGGCCTTCAGCGGATGATAGAGGGCCGCCACAAGGTCGCCTTTCTCGTTGGTCACGGCCATGCTCCCGTTACCGTCGGTGCTCATGGTGATCTGGTCGATGGGAACGCCCTTTCCGAGCAGTTCCTTGATAGCCGGAGCGGCCTTGCGGCTGCCCTTGAAGCCGGCCTCCGGATGGCGAGACGCGGTCAGGTCGATCGTCCCGCCCCGCTTGGCGTACTCGATGGCCTGGTGGAAGACGTTGTCGTTACGGTTGATGTGGGTTGGGACGAAGGTGTGGATGGAAAGACCGGTCTTGTCCAGAACCCGGAATATCGGGCTCAGGCCCTTGGGTCCGTCCCCTAGGTGGAGAGCCACAACCCCGGCCTTGCCGGTGAGCTTGCCGCCCATCCGGGCTTCCGCGCCGATGTGGGCGAGATAGATGGGCTCCTCCTCCATGCTGTCCCAGACGGAGCCGAGGTCGGAGATAGGGACTTCCCCCGCCCCCAAGCACTCAGTGATGAAGTAGATGTCGCTCCGGATTCCGCCGGTGATGTTCGGTAGGGGGTGAACGCACCCGCCGGTGTAGATGAAAGCGGTGATTCCCTCTCCGGTAAGAGCGCGGGCTTTTGAGAGAACGTCTGGCATGTGCCTGGCCGTGCAGTCCATCCCCAGGCAGCCGACAAGCGTAGTCGTTCCGCACATGGTGGCATCGGTGACGGCGATCTCCGGCACCCGACTGCTTGGGCCGGCCCCGCCGCCGCCGCCGAGGATGTGAACGTGCTGGTCGATGAAGCCCGGGACCACGGTGGCCCCCCGCAAGTCGATCTCTTCGTCCACCAACGCGCGGGCCACATCCAGCTTGGCCCCGACGGCGACCACGTGCTCGCCGTAAATCAGGATATCGACCACCCCAAGTGGTTCGGGGGCAAAGACCTTAGCGTTACGCAGCAACTTCATGACGTTTTTCCTCCTACCCGGCCGTACTTGAGTGGACCTTGCGGGGAAGCGGCGTCAGGTCGGGTTCCCAGCCGAACTCGGGCACCGGCCAGCCCCAGGCTCGGCGTTCCAGAATCCGGGCCGCGTTGGCGTGCTTGGAGGCTTCCCAGCCGTAGCCACTGCCGGGGATGTCCTCGACCGCGTGCGGCCGGGCCGCGATCCAACCGGCTTTGACCGCGCCGCCGAAGATTTCTTCACCGATAGAGCTTCTGACGACCGTGGCCGACAGCCGGCGGTCGTCCCCCTTCTTCTGAAACACATCGCCGCAGGAGATGTCGGCCAACTCGGCGGCGAAGTCCATGCACACCGTGCAGCGGTCGCGCTTGTAGTTGCTCGAGGCGAGGAAGCTGCCGTATTGTCCCTTGGTGGCGACGAAGTGCATCTTCCCGGTCTTGGTCATGACCAGCATGGATCCAGGCCACTCTCCGCCGCGGAAGTCCATGGCCACGATGTCCTTGAGGGCAATCCCGGCAAACTCGGTGATGAGATGCTGGGTGCCCATGAACATCTTGGCCGAGTTGCAGAACAGCCCGACCATGAGTTTGACCGACTTGGCTAGCTTGGGCGCGGCTTTGGCTTCCTGAAGCTTGCGGAGGGCCTGCATCTGGCAGGGCAGCCCGATCACGCCGAGGGAGCGGAGCCCTCTCTTCTCGACGGCCTCGGACAGGACTTCCAGGGTGGGGACGATCTCCATGACCGACCTCACGCCTCTGGCGACATCCTCGGGCTTGGTGACGATGCCGCCCTTGCGGCGCCAGGGCCGATTTTCGTCATGGACCGCTAGGAGAACGCCGTCAAGGGCGCCGGAGGCCAGGCCGTAGGCCATGACCGCCGACACGACTCCACCGCTGCTCGCGCCGCGGCGGATGTCCTCATGGGCCGCCCAGGCCGAGTGGCAACCACGGACCACCCCGGCCACGTCGTCCTTCGAGCGAGCCCGGCCGAAAGCCGACTTCTCGAGCTCGGCAAAGGGCACGATCTTCCCCGGACAGACCTTGAAGCAGATACCACACGGTTTGCACTCGCCGGTTAGGGCCGGCTTGGGGTCACTGCTTTCCGGGTCGGCCAACTCCATGTTGACGACCCTTCTCGGGCAGACCCCGGCGCAACCCCCGCAGCCGGTGCATAGACCACGGTCGATTACGAGTTGTCTTAGTTCCTCGAAACCTTCCACTGGCCCACGCCTCCCTAGCCGGGTATGGCCAACGCCTTCGAGCCTTTCTCGGTCTGGATCGCTTCCGGCAAGTAGCGGTGGACCATCTCCAGCACGATGTTGACCTGCTTGGCCATGTTTCGGCCGTCGTCTTCGGTGGTGACAATACCGTGGGAGCTGATCACCGAGTTGCCGACCTTCAAGTAGAGCGGGCTAGCGATGCGCACCATCTCAGGACCCTCATAAGTGCGAATGAAGCCGCCCGAAGCGGGCGGGTTGTCGGTGTGGACATCGAGGGGGAGCTTCACGGCGTGCCGGAGGGCGGCGATCATGGGCAGTTGCAGATCCCGGACGGGGTTGATCGAGTCGGCGCCGAGTCCTTCGAGGACCCTGAAGGAAGCCGGATTGCAGTGACCGCAGTGGGCGGAGACCTTGAACTTCACGCCCGCGGGCAGTTCGCCGGCCTTGCGCATCTCGCTGAGCACCCAGAGATGTCCCTCGTCGTAGACGAGAATGCCGAGCACACCGAGGTCGGTGGCCCGCTTAACGTCCTCGACGGCCCGAATGACCTGCTCCATGCCGCGAAGACGGTAGCTGATTCGCACTCCCTGCGGGGTGTTGACCGTGGCCGAGGTATCGTAGGGGGCCCGCGGGCCGACGGAGAGGTTCAGCTCACACCCGTAGTCATTGGCTATCTTCACGTATTCCTTGATCTCCGCCGTAGTGTGACGGATGATTCCCAGGGTCTCGGTCACCCGGTTGATGACGTCGCCGGCCTTGGAACTCTCGTCGAGAAGCCCTTTCATTGCCTTTGCGCTGTTGACGGTGGGTGTCTCGATGCGGAAGTGGGCCCCATCAGGAAACTTCTTACCCGACGTCGGCAGGTCCCACAAATCCCCGTCCGGCAAACCAAGAGTTCGTACAAAGGCCCGAGACTTGTCAAACACAAGCAGCCACCTCCGGTTAATGATTAAGACGGTGCGTCTCAAGCAGGAATGCTCAGTGCTCCGCGTAACGTGGAGTGGGTGCCCGCTTACACGCCAAAGAGTCAATTCCTTCTGTCTCGTGGTTTGTGCAATCCTATTTTACCTAATTGTCGCGCGAAATGTTGCAGAACCCTTAGAAACAGCTACGCCTGAAGGTCAATTGCGCCTGGCGGGCGAAAGGCCATTGGGGTGGTGGCGCGAACGGCGCCGCGGGAGGTGGATAGGATGCGACTAGTCGTTGGTATCACCGGGGCCACCGGATCCATCTACGGAATCAGGCTACTAGAGGTGGCCCGGCAATTGGGCCTGGAGACTCACCTGGTTATCTCACCCTACGCCGGCAGGAACATCGAACTCGAAACAGGCCGGTCCGTGTCGCAGGTCCAAGACCTGGCCCACCAGGTCTACGACTTCAAGGACCTTGGGGCCCCCATCTCCAGCGGATCGTTCATTACCTCCGGCATGGTCGTCTTGCCCTGTTCGATAAAGACTCTCTCGGGTATCGCCACGTCGTACAACAATACTTTGGTCATTAGAGCGGCCGACGTCTGCCTGAAGGAGAGGCGCAAGCTCGTCCTGGTCGTCAGGGAGACGCCCCTGCATCTCGGGCATCTGCGGCTGATGGTTGGGGTCACCGAGATGGGCGGTGTGATCATGCCGCCGGTGCCCGCCTTCTACCACTCACCCAAGACTATCGATGACCTGGTAAACCAGACGGTTGGGAAAGTCCTCGACCAATTCGGCATTGACGCGAAGTTGTTCGACCGCTGGTCCGGCGGAAGCGCGGAGTAGGGAGGCAGATCGCATGGAGCCGGATGGCAAAAGGGCCACTGGTGGGTGGGATCGGGCGGGCGGGGCCGTGGAGAGCCCGGTGCCCGGTGTCCGAACCGGCTGGGCCTACGTCGATGTCGAGACCGGCGGCAATCAGCTCCGCGTCTGGGCCTCCTGGACAAGCACCGCCGATGGGCTCACGGTTCAGCTCTATGGGGGACTGGCCCATCTGGGCGCGGTGGCCATAGCCTACCCCCGGCCCAGCCTGAGCGACCCGCGTAAGACCAGCGCCACCTCCTCGGTCCTGACCCGTCCGGGACACATGGACGACCTCCTGGCCCGGCCGGTCTCGGAGTTGCTGGCCAAGACCCTGAACGTGCCGGTTACAGTCATCGCCGGGGTCCACATCGGACCGGCGGGCGTCTTCCAGGCCCCCAAAGACCTCATCAACGAACTGATCCGCTCAATACCTCGGCTGGTTCAGGCCGTGGTCGCGGCCATGGGGAGCGGGGAGACATTCCCCGATCGCCGATGAGAGATCGGCCTCCCCGCCCCGGCGCCCCTCGCCCGACTGACTGGCGAACCACTCTCTGGGCCATGGTCGCCGTCCAGATCCTGATGTCCGCGGGCCAGAGCATGGTCCAGCCCCTCCTCCCTCTCTTTCTCAAGAGCGAGTTGGGTCTGGCCCCGGGCCAAGACGTCGAACTCTGGGCGGGGATCATCGCCGGGTCTCACTTTCTCACCATGACCATCTTTTCTCCCGTGTGGGGCACCTTGGCCGACCGCTACGGGCGGAGGATCATGGTCATCCGGTCCTCGGCCGCCGTGGGCGTCTTCAACCTGCTCACCATTCTGGTGGCCAACCAGTATCAGCTCCTGGGTGTTCGTCTGGCAATGGGCGTTCTGAGCGGCTTCGGGGCCACGGCCACGGCTCTGGTTGGCTCGGTGGCGCCGAAGGAGAAGCTCGGCTACGCCCTTGGCCTCCTTGGCGCTGGGCAGACAGTGGGCGTCGTCTTCGGACCTCTGCTGGGTGGCCTCATCAGCACCGGCTTCGGCTACCGGGTCGCCTTCCTCTCCACTGGCCTCGTGTCCCTGGCCGCCTGCCTCCTCACGGCAACCATGGTTCGCGAGGACTTCACGGCCCCCACCCGGAAGGAGCTAGCCGCGCGGCCGAGCCTGCTCCGGGGTATGGCCGTGATGGCCCGGTCCCCCGGCCTCCCGGCCATGTTCATGGTTTTGGCTCTGAGCCGCCTGACCATCGGCGGTCTCGGGCCGGTCACATCTCTTTACGTTGGCGAACTCGGGGTGGTGGCGGCTCTTGTCCCCACCGTGGCCGGCCTGGCCTTCTCCGTGGCGGGGGTCGGGCAGGCCATCACCGCTCCTTTCCTTGGCCGGCTGGGCGACCGCGTGGGCTACAAGCCGATCCTCCTGGCCACCCTGGCGGGGACAGCCCTCTTCGTCCTGCCCCAGGCCTGGGTGACCACGGCCTGGCAGTTTCTGGCCCTCAGGTTCGTCCAGGGGCTCTTCCTCGGGGGCGTCCAGCCGGCCGCCTACGCCATCATCGGACGCCTGGCCCCACCCGGCCAGCAGAGCGCGGCCTACGGGCTCACCTTCAGCGCCACGGCCATGGGTCACTTCGTCGGACCAATCTTGAGCGGGTTGGTGGGCGCCACCTTCGGGCTTCGCCCGGTCTTCGTCTACACCGGGCTTCTCGTGGCCGCGGACGCGGTTTGGGTGGCGGCCCTGGTCCGAAACGTCGGGGGAGACGGCCCGACCCGACCCCAGGGAGTTCCGCCGGCCGAGACGGAGGTCTAGGAAGCCCTTGACCCCCACAGGCCGCCGCTCGCCCCGCCCCGCCGCCGATTGGCGGACCACTCTATGGGCCATGGCGGTTGTCCAGGTTCTCATGATGATGGGCCTGACCATGTCCCTGCCGCTACTGCCCCTCTTCCTCGAGAAGGATCTGGGTCTGGCCCGGGGACGAGATGTTGAGCTTTGGGCCGGCCTTATCGCCGCCTCCAGCTTCCTGACCGTGACCATCTTCACTCCCATCTGGGGCAGTCTGGCCGACCGTTACGGGCGGAGGATCATGGTTGTCCGGTCCACGGCCGCCGTGGGCGTCTTCAACCTGCTCGTTGTTTTGGTGACCAACCAGTACCAACTCCTGGCCGTTCGCCTCGGCATGGGTGTTCTGAGTGGCTTCGGGGCCGCCGCCACATCCTTGGTGGGCTCCGTGGTCCCGCGTGAGCGGCTGGGCTACGCCCTCGGCATCCTGGGCACGGCGCAGACCGTGGGGGTTGTGTTCGGACCTTTACTGGGGGGTCTCATCAGCACCTACGCCGGGTATCGGATCGCCTTCCTGTTCACCGGAGTCTTATCCCTGGCCGCCTGCCTGGTCGCGGCGACCCTGGTCCGCGAGGACTTCAAGCCCCTCACCCGGGAGGAAATCTTCGCCCGGCCGGGCCTGCTCCGAGGCCTGGCCGCGATGGCCCGATCCCGGGAGCTTGTGGTCATGTTCGTGGTTCTCGCCCTCAACCGCCTGACCATCGGCGGCATCGGGCCGATCACTTCCCTCTATGTGGGGGAACTCGCGGTTCGGGCGGATCTGGTCCCCACGGTGGCGGGGTTAGCCCTTTCCGTGGCGGGAGTCGGATCGGCCATAACCTCCCCTCTGCTCGGTCGCCTGGCCGACCGCGTGGGCTACAAGCCGGTCCTCCTCACCTGCCTGGCGGGGGCGGCCGTCTTGTTCCTGCCCCAAGCCTGGGTGACCACGGCCTGGCAGTTCCTTCTTCTCCGGTTCGCCTTCGGGCTCTTCAGCGGCGGTATCCAGCCGGCAGCCTACGCCATCATCGGAAGCGCGGCCCCGCCCGGCCGGCAGAGCGCGGCCTACGGACTCACCTTCAGCGCCAACGCCATGGGCAACTTCGCCGGGCCGATTCTCAGCGGGCTGATGGCGGCGACCTTCTCATAGTCGCCGCGAACGCCGTGTGGGTGGCGACGAGGGTGCGACACGTCGGGGGGCGCCGTGAGGCCAAAGCAGGGCCGGATGCCTCCGCCTGAGGACGGTTAGGCCCTCTCCCCCCGGCACTTCTCGCACAAGTCCTCGTCCGGGTCGCTGTCCGGGGTCTCGAACGGCTGGCCGCAGGAGTAGCAGAAGACGATGTCGTCCATGGCCCAGGTGCGGCCGCAGGCGAAACATTTGTACCAGGGGGTCTCCTCGGACCGGCCGACGTCGAGGAGGGTTTCGCGCCGGCAGCCGGGGCATCGGTAGGGGATGCGCTCGTCCCGAGCGTCGAACATGACCTGGGCATACTCGCCGGCCACCGCCTCCGGCTCGCCGGTGTAGCCGCAGTAGAGGCAGACGGGCCCGCCATCGACGACAAGGGTGCTTTCCATGCGGCAGTAGGGACAGGCGAGGTAGCTCTCACCCGGCCGCCGGCCGGCGATGCGCCGGAGCCGGTCTCCAACGTAGCTGTCAAGTTCCTGCAGCTTGGCCTGGATGCGGGCCAGGAGGGCGGTCAGGAGCTCGGTCAGCCTGGCCGGGGGAACCGAGTCGACGAACGGAACGACCACGGCGCAGGCGATGGCCGCCAGGACGGGCTTGGTCTCTACGAAACCGCGGGATTCGAGTTGGTTCCTCGCTCTGGATAGGCTCTCAATGCCCCAGCGCCACCTGGCCGGCGCCTGGAGCCCGCAGACTTCCGCCAGGCGAGTGAGGCCCTCGACCATCCCAACCGGCGCGAAGTCCCCGCCCTCGTAGGCCTCCCGGGCGGCCTCACCGGGCTCGGCGAAAACCAGGGACCAGTGTTCCTGCCTGAGCCTCTCGCGGAGGAGAGTTCCCACGCCGGCGGCCAGATCCAGGACAACGTGCTTGCGCTCACGCGGGTCGGGCTCGGCCGTCGCCAACGCCTCGAGGCTGCCCAGGACAAGCTCTAGCCCACTCTCGATAGGATCAAGGTGAACGCGTCCGCTGAAGAGTTCCTCCTGCACGGGGGAGCGCTCCTTTCCGGCACGGGGACGTTTGGTTCGTGACCGGTTGCCCGACTACCTGCCATTCTACCCCATAACCGTGCCTACCCGGCCTCCTGCGTGACCTACCCGGGCTCCGGCGCGGGGTGGCAGGGGCAAAAACTCCTTTGTTGAAAGGTGTCGCCAGAGGTCGAGGAAGAGCGGGGCCGCAGGGACCGGTGGTGGAGCGGGGCCGCAGGGACCGGCGGAGGAACGGGGTCAGAGGGACCGGCGGCGGAGCGGGGCCGCAGGGACCGGCGGCGGAACGGGCCCAGAGAAGCGAAGGGAGTCGGTGCGAGTGACTGCGGACCGGGGGGCGAAGGACCGGGGCGCGAAGGACGGGGGGGCCAAGACAGTTGGCGCCTGCCACGACCCCTACCTTCGCTGCGCCTTCTACGGCGCGGCCCAGACAGCCGTCGGCGTGGCCCACGCCTGCGTCCTGGCCCACTCGCCCCAGGGCTGCGAACTCCTCGTCGGCACGGCCCTCGGCTGGCAACAGGCCGACTACATCGAGACCAAGAGCCTGTGCACCAAGCTCTGCGAAGATGAGATCGTTCACGGCGGCGAAGAGACCTTGGCCCGGACCATCGAGGAGGCCAAGGTTTTCGACGTGCCGGTGGTCTTTGTCCTCTCCGCCTGCGGCCCGGAGATAGTGGGCGACAACATCCCGGCCGTGTGCCGGGAGATGGCGGCCAAGGTTCCCTTTCGCCTCGTGCCCATCGAGTGCGCCGGCTTCCGGGGCTCCCAGTACGATGGGGTCGACATCGCCCTCGACGCCGTTTTGAAATCCATGCTGGATGAGCCGGGTGAGTTGCCGGCTGAGCGCACCATCCCCAATTCCGTGGTCCTCATCGCCCCCCACGGGAGCTCTAACCCCACCTGGCCAGGGGACCTCACCTGGGTGAAGGCGACCCTGGAACGCCTAGGCCTGCGGGTTCTAGTCTCTTTGACCCACCGGACCCCCCTGGAAGACATCGGCCTGGCCGCGCGGGCCGAATGGAGTCTGGTTCTCTCCCACGACTGCGGCTACAGGGCGGCCGCGGAACTGGAGGGCCGCGGAGTGAAGCCGCTTCTTCCGGAGGTTCCCCTGCCCATCGGCTTCGCCGGGACCACGCGCTGGCTCAGGGTTCTCGGGGAAACCCTTGGCCGCGAGCGCGAGACGGAGACCCTGATAGACGAGGGAGAGAAGTTCACCGTCGAACAGTGCCGGCGCCAGGGGCTCGAAATCCAGTTCTTCAACCGAACCCGCGTCGCCATCCTGGCCGACGCCACCCTCGGCCTTCCGCTTCTAAGGGTCGCCGTCGAGGATCTTGAGATGGAGCCGGTGGCCGTAGGCCTCCGCTCGAACCAGCCCCGAGCCCTGGCCATGCTGGAGGCGGAGGCGAAGGAACTCGGAACCCCCCTCCCCGTTGTTCCGGGCCTCGACGTCTACGGGGCCAAGCGCATCCTGACCGATCTCCGGCCCGACGCCGTCCTGGCCAGCAACATCGAGCGCCACATGGCCGCCGAGGCCGGGGTCACCTACTGCTTCCGCGTCGCCAACCCCGTCTCGCGCTTCCGCCTGACCGACCGGGCCTACTTCGGCTACACGGGGTTTCTCAACCTCATGGAGATCATCCAGAACGACTGGTGGGATACCTTCAGGTCGAAGAAGAAGAGATGGGAGGCGAAGTGGTAGGCCCACCGCGGCCCGGCATCCTGCCGCCGACACGGCGTCTAGCGACCCGCCGAGGTCTGGGCCAGGTAGAGGGTCAGGTCCCGCGCGACCGTGTCTCGGTGGAACTTCTCGTGGTACAGGAAGCGACGGAAAAGCTTGCGGGCGGTCCAGATCTCGCCGTCCGCTTTCCGGGTAGCGACCCTCTCTTCGGGCGTGAGGTCGCTCATCCGGCGGACGACCAGTTCCCGGCTCTGGGCCAGCTTGTCCCAGACATCCGAGCGCCGCGGCAGTTTCTCGACATCGGACCAGAAACGGCCCAAGTACCAGCGCTCGCAGTGGGCGACGTGCCGAAGCTGCGCGCCGATCGGCATCCGTTTGGGCCTGGACCTGAACAAGTAGGCCTCCCGAGAAAGGCCGTCCCGGAGAGCGAGGAGGGTGAGCCGCATCTGGGTCATGAGAGCCAGGTAGGCGGCTATCTCCTCCGGACGGAGCGGTTCGAAGTCGCGGCTGAAAGTGGCCCGGGTGTCTCCAGTGGCCACCTTCCCCCGGCGGTTCATGGTTTCCCTGATCACTAGTTCGGGGCTCTCGCCCTCGTCCCACGACTCTTTGAGCAGACCCACCCGCCCGCAGGCGACCAGCAACTCCCGAAGCCGACCGGCCTCCCCCACGGCCTCGGCCAGCGCCGACTCCAGGCTCACCCCCCGGGCCAGAAGCCCCGGCGGGTCGAAGGTGTAGAGTAGGCAAGCTCCGTCGCCGCCGATTTCGGCCCAGACTTCCAGTTCTGGCATCCCCGCCGCCTCCGCGACCGGATTTCACCCGCCGACCACCTTCCTCCTTCCGGCTCGTCCGTGACCCCTCTTTCTCCGACGGCTCTGAAGGTGGCCGCCGGGCGGCGTCCAAGAATGGCCCAGCGGCCCGATGAGTGGGTTCCGAGAAACTGGGTGAGCCGGCGGATGAAGCAGATAGCCATCTACGGCAAGGGCGGCATCGGTAAGAGCACCGTGGCCTCCAACCTATCCCTGGCCCTGGCGGGGAAGGGTCATCGGGTCATGCAGGTCGGCTGCGATCCCAAGCGCGACTCCACTCGCACCCTGACCGGCGGCCGCCTCATCCCGACGGTCCTGGAGACCTTTCGCGACCGCCTTCGTTTGGGGCAGGACGAGTACAGCATCACCCTCGAAGAGATCGTCCATCGCGGCGCCGGCGGGGTTCTCTGCGTCGAGTCGGGCGGGCCGGAGCCCGGCGTCGGCTGCGCCGGCCGCGGCGTGCTCACAGCCATTCAGATCCTCAGGGATCTCCGGGCCTTCGAGACTTACGACCTGGACGTTGTCATTTACGATGTTCTCGGCGATGTGGTCTGCGGTGGATTCGCCCAGCCCATCCGGGCCGGTTTCGCCCGGAACATCTACCTCGTCTGCTCGGGCGAGTTCATGAGCCTCTACGCCGCCAACAACATCGCCAAGGCCATCGCCCGCCTGGCTCAACAGGGCGGATCGGTCCTGACCGGAGTGATCTGCAACAGCCGGGGCAAACCCGACTTCGAGCGGGCGGTCCTGGGCGAGTTCGCGGTTCGCCTGGGCACCGAACTGGTCGGCTTCATTCCCCGGAGCGACGACATCCTGACTGTGGAGGCCCAAGGCCGCACAGTCATGGAGGCCGCCCCGCGGTGCGCGGCCGCCGGGGCTTTCCGTGAGCTAGCCGGACAGGTCCTGGCCGGGTCGGTAGACGACGGTCCCCCGCGAGTAGACGACGGTCCCCCGCGAGGGCAAGGGGCCGCCGCAGCGGGTGGGGTGGGCCGGGCAGGGGCCGCTCCAACGCCTCTGGAACTTGAGGAACTCGAAGCGCTGTATCGTGGCCTTCTCCCCGGGACCGGTGCCGGGGGCTAGGCCGGGCCGCCTGCCCGGGATCAGGCTGGGGGCTAGGCCGGACCGGGCCGCCTGCCCGGGACCGGGGTCGAGCCGTTCGGTGGAAACAGTGGTGGTGAGCGTGTCGCGAAGTGACCTGCCCAACGCGGGACCGGCGGAGCATCCCTGTTACGGGGAGGCAGCCCACGCGCGCTACGCCCGACTCCACCTCGCGGTCGCTCCCCGCTGCAACGTGACCTGCGCCTACTGCGATCGCCGCGTTGGCGACTGCGCCCATCTCGCCCGGCCCGGCGTCACGGCGCGTATCCTCCCTCCCTCCGAGGTTCCCTCCCTTATCCGCCAGGCACTCCTGGACGAGCCCCGCCTCCGCGTCATCGGGGTCGCCGGTCCAGGGGAACCCCTGGCCAATCCCGAGACCTTCGAGGCCCTGGCCCTGGCCAGGGAGACCTGGAAGCAGGCAACCCTCTGCGTGTCAACCAACGGTCTTCTTCTGGAGGAGAAGGCGCCGGAACTGGCCCGGCTGGGGGTGCGAACGGTCAGCGTGACCGTGAATGCCGTCTCGCCCGCCGTGGGCGCTCACATCTACCTGGAGGTGAGACCCGAGCCGGCTCCCGGAGAGCAATGTCTTGTCGACGGGGAGTCCCTGGCAAGCCGTCACCCTCTGACGGGCGAACTCGGGGCGGCCTTCCTGGTTCGCCGTCAACTGGCCGGCATCCGCCGGGCCGTCGCGGTCGGCTTGACGGTGAAGGTGAACACCGTGCTCATCCCCGGAGTCAACTTCGAGGGAGCGGGGCCGGGAGCGCTGGAGACGGGGGCGCCGGAGTCGGGGGCACGGCAGCCGGGAGCGCTGGAGACGGGGGTGGCGCGACCGGGCCGGTCTGAGATCGGTCTGGTGGCGCGGGCCGCGGCCCGGGCCGGGGCATCCCTCCACAACATCGTCCCCCTGATTCCTCTTGGGGCCATGGCCGACCGGCCTCGACCGTCCTGCGACGAACTCCGCCGGGCTCGGCGTGAGGCGGCCGGCTTCCTGCCTCAATTCCGCCTCTGCCGGCAGTGCCGCGCCGACGCCGTGGGGGTGCCCGGCCAGGAGGACGGGGATTGCCGCGGCTCGCCAGATTGATCGGCGGCACGTGAGGCGGACAGGGAATCGGTGGCTGCGCCGGGAGGTAAGCCGCAACGGTCTGGGTATTGGCAGACTAAAGACAAAGAAGAGGATCCCAAAGCGCAGACCCCTCTGAACCATCTGATGCGCTTGGATATCCACTTCTGCTCCCTCCTGTCAAGCCAGACCCAGGGTGTCCACTGAAGCGGGGCAGGCCCATGGTGGCCAACCGGGTCCTGGCGCCGATGAGCAAGCTGGCCGCAGCGGAATGGGCCACGAGCGAGACTTGGATCGATGGGGTCGACCGGCTGGAGGCCCAGCACCTTTACCGGGCCATGGAATTTCTCTTGGAGGCCAGGGAAGAGGTCGAACGAGAGGTCTACTGCCAGGTGGCCGACCTTCTGAACCTTGAGGTGGACCTCCTGCACTTCGACACCACCAGTACCTACTTCGAGGTGGAGGAGCCGGACGAACTTCGGAGACAGGGCCACAGCAAGGACACGCGGCCGGACCTCACCCAGGTGGTCGTGGGCCTGGCGGTGACCCGGGACGGCATCCCGGTCAGGTCCTGGGTCTGGCCGGGCAACACCAACGACATGACGGTCATCGAAGAGGTCAAGAGGGACCTCATCGGCTGGAAGCTCGGACGGGTGATCACTGTCGTGGACCGGGGCTTCCGCTCGGAGGAGAACCTCAGGATCCTGCAACGCGCCGGCGGCCACTAAATCGTGGGCGAGAAGCTAAGGTCGGGGGAGGAGCGCACCGAGGAGGCTCTCTCTCGCGCGGGCCGGTTCAAGACGGTGCGCGAGAACCTCGAAGTCAAGGAGATCGTGGTGGGCGACGGGGAGAGGCGGGTACGCTATGTCCTGGTCAGAAACCCCCTGGAGGCCGAGAGGGACCGCGAGACGCGGGAGACCATCCTCGCCCGGGTGTAAGGAGTATCTCCGGAGGATCGGAGACCTCAAGGGAGAGCCCCACACCAAGGCCTGCTGCGCGCTCATCGCTCACCCCAGCCTGGGCCGCTACGTCAAGACCGACAAGAAGGGCCAGCCCAGGCTGGACCAGGCCAAGGTGAAGGCCGAGGAGAAACTTGACGGCAAGTATCTCCTCAGCACCTCCGACGACACCCTCTCCGCCGAGGATGTCGCCCTGGCTACAAGCAACTCCACGAGGTGGAGGATGCCTTCCGGACCCTCAAGACCACGCTGTCACTGAGGCCGGTCTACCACCGCCTCGAGGACCGCATCCGGGCGCACGTGCTCCTATGCTGGCTGGCCCTCCTCCTGGTGCGCGTGGCCTCCGTGAGGACCGGCCAGACCTGGGCTGAACTCCGCCGGGCCCTGGAGCGGATGCATGTTGGTGAGTTCGGGTCCAAGGACGGTAGGGTCTTGCAGCGGACCGAGACCACTCCGGAACAGGTCAAGGCGTTCAAGGCCCTGAAGGTCAAGGAACCACCCCGGTTCCTGGCCCTGATACCGAACCCCACTTCCAGCAAACCCCGCTCCTAGTATCACGCCTTCTCGCGGCCAAGGTCCCCGAATGCCCATCTGGCGCGTGTTGCGGCCCCGCGTTGCGCTAGGGACTGTCGAACTCGGAGTTACCGGCTTCGCTATGACCACCATGGATGCCTACGGGCCGGGGTCGTGCACCTGGGTCCAGTTGGCCAGCGACACCCATTATCGGGGAATCGGAACAAGCAGGTACTTGAGCGGCGGGAAGCGATCAATCGGCACGCCCGCTAGGTACAGGCCCTGGATGATGATCCATATCGCCAATATGCGCATCACAGGGACGTGAAATCGAGGCGGCGGGATGGCTGGCCTGTACCGTCTCCAAAGCATAGACGGCCAAATAAGATGAACGATTCCTATGATGATCAATGAAACTGCGATTAACATGGGGCAGCCTCCTAAGTCTGGTCAGGGCCAAACTGGACTGGCGCCTCAATACTCAACGGGACCACGGATGTACTCCAGACCAAACCTGCGGTGTGCTCGCTCTTGGGGTAGTTGATGCCCATGTAGAACAACACCATGACCTCGCCCTTGGAGTTCGTACCCAGGTAAGCCGCACCTCCATTGTAGTAGAAATCGGTCACATTGACCCCAGTGCTCCTACCCTCGAAGTCTGATAGACTCTCGGTGTTCCAGGCCCATCCGCGGTCGATGTTGACTGACCAACCGAGTGACCCCACGATAGCCTGGCTTGTGTGAAAGTAGCGGGTTCCCCCTCCCCGCTGGGTCACGCGGTCGATCTGAAAGCCGATTCCTGCGTAGATGGAGCCTGAGGCACCGACCGAAAAAACCTCCGCCGTCGGTTCACCCAGCAAACCCAGCAGTGGCTCGAACGCCCCCTCTGGGGTAAGGAGTCCATTCTCCAGGGCCGTCAGGATACCCTCGACACGGTAGTCGTCCAAGCTCTTGTCGTCCAGCACGGTGTATCCACCCGGGTTGGCCTGGCGAAGAAGCACTGCGTCGTGGGCAATTCTGGCTCGCTCTTCATCTGAAGTCGCGTTCTCATAGGCTTGCTTAAGTGCGAGCAGTTCCTTGTCCACCTCCGTGCCAATGATAGTGCCGTCAGGTAGCACGGCCGCGTGCCCTGCCGGATCGATAAATGTCACCGGGTTCCCCCGGCCGTAGGCGTACAAGTTCTTCGTCCACGGCTCCCAAGTCCTGCCTTCCCAGGTGTCCTGGGTGATGAAGCGGCCGAGGGCGGGGTCGTAGTACCGGGCCCCCATGAGGTAGAGGTCGGGGGCGCTGTCGTAGGTCGAACTCGTATACTTGAAGCTGTTCCAGGACTGCCCCGTGCTCTGGGTTAGGACTCCGAATTCGTCGTAGGTGTAGGAGGAGACTTTCACCCCGGCCGCGTCCGTCAGGGCCACCACCGAGCCGAGGCCGTCGAAGTGGTAGTATCTCGTCCCGGCGGTCTGGACGTTGCTGATGAGCCGCCCGCCGAGGCCGCGGATGTAGTAGCAGATGACGGCGCCGGCCCCGTCCCGGTCGGAGATCACCTGCCCCCCGCTATACTGGTAGAAGACCTCCACGTCGGGGTCTTTCATCCGGACGCGGCGGCCCTGGCCGTCATACTGGTACTCGACCGTGGAGCCGTCCGGGCAGCCGATTCCCACCAGCCTGTTCTCTTCGTCGTAGGTGAAGACCGTGGTGCCCTCGGGCTGGACGAGGCGGAGCTGGTTTCCGTTTCCGTCATACTCGTAGCTCGTGGTCGTGGCATCGGGGTGGGTCACCAGGGTGAGGCGGTCGTTGAGGTCATAGCCGTAGGTTGTGGTCTTGGCTACCCCGCCGGTGGTGTCGGTCAGCTTGGCGCGGTTTCCGGCCTCGTCGTACCAGTACTCGGTGTAGGCGCCGCCCGGCCGGGTGGCCTTTTTGAGGCGGTAGTCCCCGTCGTACTGGTAGCTCGTCGTGCCGGCGGACGTGGTCGTCGTGAGGCGGTTGCCGGCGGCGTCGTAGGTGTAGTCGTAGTCCGAGATCACCGTTGCCCCGTGGGCCCCCTTGATCTCGGTGAGCCGGCCCACACCATCGTAGGCGCAGGTGATGACGTCGCCGTTGGGGTAGTCCACCTGATTGCAGCTACCCGCCGGGTCGTAGTGGTACCGGGTTACCCCTCCCGACGGGTCCGTGACCGTCTCGAGCCGGCCGAGGATGTCGCTCTGGTAGGTGATGATCCCCCAGTCGGTGGAGAGGGTCCCCCTCCGGGCCAGGTCGTCGTAGGAGTACCTCACCGTCCGGCCGAAGGGGTCGGTCTCGGAGGTGAGCCGGCTGAGGGCATTGTACTGGTAGACCGTGGTTCCCAGGCTGTCTTTCATGGTCAGCGCGTTCCCCACGGCGTCATAGGTGTAGGACACCTCGGCTCCGCTGGGATACTGAACCTGGGTGAGGCGGTTTCGGGAGTCGTAGTCGTAGTTTGTCGTCTGGCCCTTGCCGTCGGTTCTGGTGGCCTGGTTTCCGCTTAGGTCGTAGGTGAACGAGGAGCTTGCCGGCCCGGCGCCTTGGAGGGCGGGAAGGGTCACGGCGGTTCGCCTGTTCAACTCGTCGTAGACGTAGGTTGTCACCCGGTTTACGTACTGCCCCCCGGAGTCTCTCACCCTGGTGGTCATCCGGGTCAGGTTATCGCTCTGGTCGTACTCGTAGGCGATGACCTCGCCCATGGGGTCGGTCACGGACAGGAGGCGGCCGAGGTCATCGTAGCTGTAGGCCATGACCTTACTGTTGGGATCGGTGACGGATGTCTTGCGGCCGAGCTCGTCATAGGCGATGGTGGTCAGGCCGGCGGCGTTGGTGTAGGCCGTGAGGAGGTTTCTGTAGTCGTAGACGCCGGTCTCCCACCGGCCCAGGGGGTCGGTCACGGTGACCTTGTTCATCGTCGCGTCGTAGGTGTAGACAGTCGCCTGGCCCAGGCCGTCGATGACCCGCTTGAGCCGTCCGATCTGGTCATACTCGTAGGTCGCGGAGATGCCCCCGGGCTTGGTGACTGAGGCCCTGTCATTGGCGTCGTCATAGGCCAGCGTGGTCTCGTTGCCGAGGGGGTCCACCACCTTGAGCGCGCGGCCGAGACTGTCGTACTGGTATGTGGTTCTCCGGCCGTTCCCGTCGGTCCTGACCGCGACGTGACCCTGGGCGTCGTAGGCTACCGATTCGCTGGCGCCATCCGGGAAGAAGACCTTGATGGGGCGGCCGAGGAGGTCATACTCGTAGCGGGTCACGTTTCCGTTGGGGTCGGTCGCGCTCACGAGGTTTCCGAGCGAGTCGTACTGCGTCTCCGCCGAAACCGACGCCGTGCCGCCACCGGGCTGGGACACGTAGAGGGTTACCGTTTGAGGGTAGCCGTAGACATCATAGGTAAACTCGGCCACGTTTCCCCTCGGGTCGGTGGCCAAGTCGATGAACCCGGGCCGTTCCGGGTCGTAGTGGAACGTCGCCGTACGAAACGTGCTTTGGGTGGCGTCAATGCTCTCCGCCGCGGAAAGGACGTTGCCGCAACCATCGTAGGTGAACCGCGCCTCCGCCAGGAGGGCCAGCCTGTCCGGAGCGCTGTAGACCGACACCCCGTCGGGCAGATTGAATTGGTTGAAGGTCGTGACCGTGGTGGTCCCGGAGGGGTCGTGGGCCTCGATCATGTTGCCCATGGCATCGTACTCGTAGAGCCAGGTGTTGTCCCAGATGTCCGTGAGCTGGGTCAGGTTGCCGTCGGCGTCGCATTGGAACAACGCCTCCCGGCCGAGGGCGTCCGTGCGCTTCGCCAGGCTCCCGGCTTGGTCGTACTCCAAGAGTGTGCTTCTACCCCTGGAGTCGGTGACGGTGGTCCCGCGCCCGACGGGATCATAGACGAAGGAGGTCACCTGCCCGATGGCGTTGGTGATCGATAGGCACTTTCCATCCACCAGGCTTACGAGGGTTTCGCGGCCCACCTTGTCCGCCACCGAGGTGAGCTGGTGGTAGGCGTCGTAGCGGTAGGCTGTCCGCTTGCCGGCCGGGTCGGTCACCAGGGCCAGGTTGCCCCGCGCATCGTAGGCGTACTGGTAGGCGCGGCCTTCCCAGTCGGCTACCTGGGTGAGGCGCCCCGCCGGGTCGTAGGTCAGGGTAACCAGGCGGCCGACCGGGTCGGTGATGCCGGTGAGGCGTTCCCCGACGCCCGGCACGAGGGTGTAGGAGTACGTGAGGGTGTTTCCATTCCGGTCGGAGATGCTCGTGATCTTGCCCGTGGCATCGAACTCGTAGGTGAGTCCGTCCTTGCGGGCGATGGAGTATGTCCCGTCGGGATGCTTCGACAGGTCCATGAAGACGCCCGCCGGCCTGGCGTAGGCGCCGTCCGGGTTGAGGTTGAAGACGTGGGCCGACCCGTCGCCCTCCTGGAGAGTAATGTCTCCTAGCTCGTCTTCCACCAGCACGTAGTTGCAGTTCAAACTCCAGCCATAGCCGAAACCCAGATCCGACTGGCTCATGCTGTTGTAGATTCTTCTTATGACGACCCCGATGCTTGGCGCGGAACGGGCCAGGTCGGTCGCGGTGACCACCAGGTTCCCGGTGCTCACGTTGACGTATCCCTGGTCACCGCCCAGATTAGCGCCGGCGAATGCCCAGAGGTCCTCAAGCCCCAGACGGTCCCGGCCGTCCCCCGCATAGCCGGCGATGGCACCGGCTTCGTTGGTGGGCAGGCTGACGTAGGCGCCCAGGACGGCCGTGACCCGGTAGTAGTAGCCGGCGCCGATGACACAGGTGGTGTCCGACCAGGAGGTTCCGGTCAGTCCACCGGCGATCTCGTGCGTGGCGTCGAGGGGGAACCCCGGCTCCGGGCCCCGGTATACGGTGTAGGTGGCGACGGGAGTTAGCGAGGCCTCCCACACCAAGTCGATGGTGGTCTCTCCGTCTCGGGCCGTGGCCCTCAGGTTCGAGGGAGGGCCGGGGCCTTGGTTTGAGACCGTGACCGCCGCGATAGTGGTCTCGGCAATCGTGACCCCCCAGTTAAAGAGCGTGGGGGTGCGCCCGGGGTCGCTGGTGGTGAGAGTCGCCCGGAGAACGATGGTCCGGCCCGGGGCCTGGAATAGACATACCTGTCCCGGGATGACGATCTGCCAGCTTTGGCCCCCGTCGGCCGAGAGATGATAGGCGATGGTCGTCCCGGGAGGGGCTTCGTGGGTCGCGCTAACCGCTGCCGTTATCACGTCCTGGGCCAGGGCCACGGCTATGGACTGGACGATCTGGGCGCCCCGGTACTCGAAGTCCTTGTGCTCGGCGCCTCCCACGACGGCCGACATCGGGTCGAGGATAGCCACATAGCACGCATTCTGGGCCCAGGTCCAGTAGGTGTAGTTCGGGTACGACGTGGCGTAGAACCTCAGGCCGGGGTTGCCCGTGTAGCCCGTGGTTCCGCGGCCCATGTCGACATTGATGTGGACCCTTCCGTTGGTGAACAGGATCGCGGAACCGGAGCGCACCGTGGAACCACCCGTGTCGACTCCGGAGCTATAGAACTTGTGCCCCGCGGGAAGGTTCCCGCTGGCGGCTTTCGCCCCGGCCCCCGCCGCCCCGTTCTGGTCCGAGTTCAGCCAAGAAACCCACTCCCCGGTGGATGTCCCGGCGGGGTCCAGGACCTTGGTCGTGGCCCCGGTGGTCGTCGTGTGCACCCGGCCGTTCGTTGAAACGTAGACACCCGAGTCGGTCTTGATGGATGAGGAAGAAGCCGTCTCAACGGCATAGGGCCAGGCGAACGCCATCGTCACCCCACTGTAGGTGTCGTCTCCGGTAACCCTCTGGCTCGTGCCCACGTTGTAGGCCTCAAAGTACTGGTCGTTCCGCCAGAAAGCGTAGCGGGACATGTGCACGACCAGAGGGGCCATGGGTTCGTAGGCTGTCTGCTGGCTCGACACTCCGCTGTCGCTCGCGCCGGCGTTTCCGTAGTAGACATAGTAGGTCCGCGTGGATTGCGCGGGCACCGACTTGGCCTCGAACTGCACCACATAGGTCTTGTTCAGGTCATCGGAGGCCGCGACCCGGTGGGAGATGATGGCCCCGGATGGATCGGTCACGCGGATGTCCGCCCCGCCGGTCTTCACGTTCTGGTCCGTCACTGTCACTCGCACGGGTTCGCCGGTGTGGTCGTAGGCCGAGCTGTTTGTGAGCGCTACCGCGCGCCGGTACTGCCACTCCAGGAGGGCGGAGGGCCAGTTCTGGCCCGTCAGCGCGGTGCGGGTAAGGGTGACGCTCCCGGTAGTGGTGTCCACGCCGGCGGTAGTGCTCTGCTGGTCTACGAGGCCGAGGGAGGTGAACGAGTCCGCGAGGGCCGCGATGTTGATGGTTCTCGCCGTGGAGGAATTGCCGGAGGAGTCGTAAGCGACAACGGAGATCTCGTGCGAGCCGGACTCGGGTCGGGTTTCCCAACCGGCCTCGTAGGGGGGAGTGGTGTCCAGGCCGAGCAGCTCTCCGTCAACCAGGAAGAGGACTCTAGAGATCGCGGAGTCGTCCCAGGCCTGGGCCCGGATGGTAACAAGGCCGCTCAGCGCGCTGCCCGTCGCCGGCTCGATGATAGAGACCAGCGGGGGCGTGGTATCCCCGCCGTTAAGCACCGTCACGGTCAGCCCTTCGCCCGGCCTTTCCACCCGCCACGAGCGTATCTCCGGAGACGCCGACGCGCTACTGGACAGCAGGGTGGCCCTCAGACTCAGTTCCGGGCCCGGGTGTTCCAGGGCGGCAAACGTGCCGGGCGTCACGGCCTGCCAATTGACGCCGTCGGCCGTCACCTCGTAGGCCACGGAAGTGCCGGCGGGTACTGCATCGTCCACCTGAAGGGTCAGGCCGCCCGCGACCTCGGAAAGGGCTTGTGGCCGGCTGACTAGCACGCCGGAGAGTGAATAGGCGCCGTACCCGACCGACACTCCCGCCACCCCGGCGTAGTAGGGGCCCGAACCTTGCAGGTTGGAGAACTCCAGGCGCACTCTATCCGTGGTGGTGTCGGGAATGAAGTACGAGCCTTCCAGCACTACCGGGATGTCCGACCTCTCTACCCAAGCGTCGCCCTCCCAAGTGTAGACCTTGGCCGACATGCCGTTCATCCTGGGTTTTACGGTCACCCGGTTGATCAGGCTGGGGGCGGTCAAGGTCAGATCGAGGGTCTCCGAGGAAAGCCTCTCGGGCTTCCCGGCGCTGACCCAGGCTGTGTTGGGGTTACTGTCGATGGTGTTGGCCGCCGGGTAGGTGAAACCGTACTGCTCGGTCGAGGCAGGGGTGAAGGACACGGCCACGTACCTGGCCCGGTAGTAGGTGTCTCGCTTGTATCCTGACCAGTCCACGCGGGCGCTGTAGTCGTGGACACCTCGGCTGACGTAGATGTAGAAGGTGATCGGCCTGATCTCGGACCACCAGTTGGAGACCCAGCAATCGGTGTAGTGTAGCGTCACGTTGCTGCTTATCCAGGCCGAAGACTGGTGGTCGGACGGGGAGTACGAGTCGCCTGTCTTGCTGTCCCAAGCGGTCCAGGACACTCGGTGTACCGACGTGTCCGGATAGGAGATGGTGGTGCTAAGGGTTCCGGTCTCAGTGTCGTTGTAGCTACCGCCGGTGAAATTGACCCAGGAGTAGGGAGCGCTGTATTGCACCGCGGCGCCGGCGTCGGAGGGCACAACCGAGTACAGGGAGTAGTAGAACAAATCATGGGTTCCGACATAGTAGCTCGTGCCCGAGGCGGAGCTTGCCCGGACGTTGTAGGCGTAGGAGAGATACGTGCCATAGGCCTGAAGAGTGTCTACGCAATACGGCTCAAGGTAGTACCGGACCACCTTGATCCCCGCCACGTTGGCGTGGAATTGACCGCTAATGGGATCGGGACGAAGGTTGGTGAAGGTGATCCGCGCGCTCCGGGCGCTGGTGTAGTCAGTGGATATGCTGGTGGGGCTCGCGGCCAGGGTCTGATAGGAGGTGGTCTTGACCACTACGCCCGAGGAGTTCAAAAGCTCCACCTTGGCTTGGAGCCCGTCGGCCACGTTGGCCGGGGTCACGTCGACGTAGGCTATGGTCCAAGTCGAGCTCCAGTCCAGCGTGATGGTCTCGGTGGCGCTGGCTACGGTCTTGCCCGCGGACTTCCAAACCGTAGCGTTGTTACCGTCCGAAAGGTAGCTAAGTGGGAAGGACGGCTGCGGCAGGGTCGTGCTCGCCTCGGCCGAGGCTACCTGGGCCTGAGACACCGTGCCGGCGAGCCTGGCGGCGCCCGCGGCGGTATCCACCTCAGCCGTCGTGAGCCCGGCATCGACTTTCTCGGTGTCGGTGAAGGAGTCGGATAGAAGAACCGCCTGGGAGAACTGGCCGACATTCTCGGCCCTATCGTAGACCTTTACGGCGATGCTGTGCGCGCCGTTGCCCTCGGGCGACGTGTCCCAGGTGATCTCGTAGGGGGGCTCAGCCACGGTGGCGCGCAGCCCGCCGTCCACGTAGAACTCCACACGGCTCACACCGGTGGGCGCGTCCCCGCTGTCCATCGCGGTCGCCGATACTATGACGGCGCCGCTCAGGCAGGCCCCGGCCTCGGGCGACGAGATCTCCACGGTCGGCGGAATGGTGTCCTCGACATAGGTGACCGTGAGCTTGGGACGGTAGGCTCCATCCGCGTAATCACTGGATCTGAGCTTCACCTGAACCGTGTCAGTCGGAGGCTCGTCGACTCTCTTCATCAAGATCCCGCGGTTTGGCCCGTTGCCGTTCACCCAACCGCTCACGACAGAGGTGAGGGTGGAGGATGCCGGCCCGGGGCTCGTGGACCACCCCACGCTCGAGTCGGCATTGATGGTCAGGGTGCAAATGGGCTGTTCGACAAAGTCGCCCCCCGCCGCGGCCCAAACCGCCGCCTGGGTCGCCTTGGCCCAGGTGATCTCCCCCTCCAGCCAGGGAGTGGTCACCGCGTGAAGAGCGAAGTCCACGTTCCGCGGGGACGTGGCCGAACCGGAGAACTTGTAGACCTCCAATCGGGCATCGGTTATGAGGCTCTTGGGGATTGAGCCGACGTTGAACTTCAGAAGACCCCTGTAGATGGCGTGGCTTCCGGAGACCGTGGCGTTGCCGACCTTGATCTCGGCTTCTCCGCCGTAGTTGGTGGCCTGGGACCCCTGTAGTCCGGATACGTAGGAGTCCATGCCCGACGCGGGGTCGGGCTGAACGATAATCGTGGGGTCGACCACTACCGGGTAGACCCTGGCCGGATCGGCCAGCCACTCGCTATCGGCCTCCAGAGTCAGGCCCACTTCCGCGCCCCGGGTCTCCACCGCCGTGTAGCGAAGGGTGGTGGATTCCGCTCCGGCGCTGTCGCGCATCAGAGGGCTGCTGAGAGACCATACCTTCGCGCCGGCGCCGTCATAGAACCCGATGCTCCCGCCTTCCTCTTTCACAGCCGCGGCGTTCGTACGGATAGTGAACCAGAAGACGGACCCAGCCTCCGCCGAGTGTAGGACGATTTCTTCCTCCACCCTGTCCGCACCCACGGTATAGATAAGGTCGAAATCATCGCCGGCCGCGTCGTAGGAGACTTTGTTGGCGGATACGTTCGCCCGGCGTCCGGCAGGCCGCGCGCCAGGGCGCCCGCCGGACGGCTCGGCGGAGACCGCCGGGCCATACTCCATCCACGAGCCGTTCACCTCAAGCCGCAGCGGCAGCCCGGCCCCGAGTTCATCGGCAAAGGAGACGGTGAAGGAGTTGGCTTCGTTCTTCCACGGGAAACCGGGTCGCTGGCCTTGCCTTACGACCCGGTTACATATCTCCCGCCACGTCCCGTCGCCGTCTTTGAAGTACACGGGTGAGGCGTATATCTCGGCGGTGACGGCGCCGTCGGCGTTTCTTGTGTGGCGACTTACCGCGGTGCGGCGCTCAAGCACCTCTCCCGCGGAGAGGGGCGTGCCCGGTGGTGAGCCCTGCATGCTCCCGGCGGCGAAGACCGCGGGGGGCGCCAGCAGGTTGCAGACGATGGCCAGCAGCGCTATCCCGGCCACTCGCTTCATTACCGGCCTGCTACCCACACGCTCCACCCCCCTACTGGACGTTGAACAGACTCAGGTCGTAGTCCAAACCACTCTCTAGCACCTGGTGGTTGCCGGCCCGATCCGTAAGGACGATGCCGGCTATGGCCCACTCGCCTTTCTCCGGGAGGCCGCGGGTGGGGATGCCCCCCTCCCAGACACCTAGATCCGGGTTGTAACGAAGGTAGAGTGTCGGTCGGCCAACCTGGGGGGTCCCGGGCCCCTCCAGGGCATCTGCCTTGCCGAGCAGCAACAAGACCGAGTCAACTCCAGACAGGTCATCTCGGACCTTCATCCTGAACATCACCCGCCCGGCAATCTCCTCCAACTCAGGAGTCGCCTCGAGGACCGGGGGCAGTGAGTCTTCCGCGGCGTCTGGGAAGACCTGGGCCTGAGCGCCGTCCGGCGACACGAGCATGCTTGGGGCCAGTTCGAGTTCTGTCTCGCGGCCCATACCGTCCGTTACGGTCGCGCTCACGGCTCGCCAGACGCCGCTGCGGGCGTGTCTTGGAACATCAACCGAGCAGATCCAGCCGCCCCGGTCCCCGTCGGGCAGGGCCTGGGCAAGGATGGTCCGGTTGCCGGGGGCCTCAAAGCGGACCATGACCCGGCTCACTCCGGCGCCGTGGTCGACAGCGGCAAACCGGGCGGTGAAAGGGCCGCCACGCTGCGCGCCGGACACACCAAACCCGCTAATGCCGGGCCTTGGCACATCACTCTCTCCGTAGGCGGGCCGCACGGTAAGAAGGGCCTGCCTCGACTCATCCGCCCCCGTGGTGTTCCCGATGCGGTCGGTGGCGCGGATCGAGCACGTCCACTGGCCGCCCGCCGCGTAGTACGGGATGACCAGGCCGCCTATCCACTGACCGTCGGGTGTGACTGCGAGTGGCGCCGCGCACGACGCCTTCCCATCCGGGGACACCAAGACGGCCGTGACCGACCCCACTCCGGTCAACTCATCGGTGACGCCGGCAGTGACGGTGACCTCGCCCCCGCTCGTGACAGTGTCGGATGAGAGTTGAACCGCGAGAACCTCCGGGGGGTGGGTGTCGAAGGTCGTCGACTCCACATTGAAGCCCGCCTCCGGCCCCGGGAAGAACCTTCCTGTGGCGCCGAGACCGTTTCTCACGGTCACGCTTTCAACAGACCAGCGACCGGGTTCGGACCCGTCCGGAAGCTGAAGAGTCAACGGGAAGGGCAGCGACACCGGCAAGGGCGCGCCCGACGAGGCATTGGCCATGACCCCCGCGGTGGCTCTCTGGCGCCCACTGGGGCTGACAAACACCGCCTCCACCGAAGCCAGTCCCGAGGAGTCTTCCACCGGCAAGATGATGGTGGCGGGAATGCCCCGGATTGCGTCCGCATCGGAGGCGACGATGGACCCCAACCGCATTGAGCCAGGAGGCGCTGGTTGAGACACCTCGAAGGACGCCGGCTCCAAGTCGGCGACCGTCTGGATGTTGGCTTCGTCGTCGGTGATCTTCACGCTGGAGATGTGCCAGGCGCCCGGCACGGCCCAGTCCGGGATGTCGAGGCGCCCCACCCACTCACCCGAGTCCTGGTCGTAGGTCATCGCGGTCAGGCAAGCGACCTGGCCTCCGGCGGAGCCGCGGACCTCGGTTTCCACGGCCACGACTCTCACCAGAGGATCCTGAAGCTTCAACCTGATTGCGACCCGCCCGCCGGCGACAACCTCGCCCGGTGTGATTGATAACCCGGATACTTGGAGGTCCGACGCACCCGGCCTCCCCCAAACAGGGTTACCCAGAACCGGGTTGCCTCGGACCGTGGCGACACTCGACACCACGAGAAACAGGATCGAGAGCATGGCCGACACAAGAATGGCTCGCGCGTTCCCTCGCATGTTCATTCCCCCATCGCGGCGTGCCGACGCTATCGCCAAGCCGGTAGGCGTCGGAGTAGGAGCGACCAGCCAACCCGGCTTTGGCACGGGCTGGCAGGTTCCCCATAGGATCGGAAGTTCCTGCCAGTCCTATGGCCAAGGTTTCCTTTGCGGTCTGGGGAGTGATGTGGCCTGCGCCTACTGCGGGCGCCGGGTTGGCGATTGGGCCCATCTCGCCCAGCCCGGTGTCCCGGCGCGTATCCTCCCTCCGTCCGAGGTTCCCTCCCTTGTTCGCCAGACGCTCCTGGCCGAGCCCCGCCTCCGCGTCATCGGGGTCGCCGGTCCGGGGGAACCCCTGGCCAATCCCGAGACCTTCGAGGCCCTGGCCCTGGCCAGGGAGGCCTGGAAGCGGATGGCCCGGGGCCGCGGAGCCGGAGACTGCGGGGACGGCGGGGCCGGCTCGGAGATGCCCGGCGAGCCAATCCTCCGCGTGTCCACCAACGGTCTTCTTCTGGAGGAGAAGGCGCCGGAACTGGCCCGGCTGGGGGTGCGGACGGTCAGCGTGAGCGTGAATGCCGTCTCGCCCGCCGTGGGCGCTCACATCTACCTTGACGTGAAACCCGACCCCGCTCCCGCAGAGTTGGGAGAACTCGGGGCGGCCTTCCTGGTGCGCCGTCAACTGGCCGGGATTCGCCGGGTCGTCGTGGCTGGCTTGACGGTGAAGGTGAACACCGTGCTCATCCCCGGAGTCAACTTCGAGGGCCGGGGGCGCTGGAGACGGGGACGCCGCGACCGAGACAGTCTGAGAACGGTCTGGTGGCGCGGGCCGTGCCCCGGGCGGGGGCATCCCTCCACAACATCGTACCCCTGATTCCTCTTGGGGCCATGGCCGACCGGCCTCGACCGTCCTGCGACGAACTCCGCCGGGCTCGGCGTGAGGCGGCCGGCTTCCTGCCCCAGTTCCACCTCTGCCGGCAGTGCCGCGCCGACGCAGCGGGGGTGCCCGGCCAGGAGGTCGGCCCGGCTGGTCATGGGAACCCGCGCGGGTGACGGGCGGGACGACGAGGTCTCCGGTTCCAGCCAGGGGCTGCGAGTCTACCACGAAGAGCGGCCAAGCGGGTGTCATCGTAAGGAAGATGGCTTCAGGCATTAGGAGGATTCGGACGCCTTAGCGACAAATGGCAGGGATATCCGCCTGGGTTAGACAGGCCGGCAATTGCTGGTCAGAAAGCCATGAAAGACGCGGTCGTGAACCGTGGATCGGTATGGGTTCGCGGCCCCGTCGCTGGAGGCGCAAGTGACTGCTGCTACAGGGATTGCTGCAGCCCGCCAGGTTGACCAGCGGCGTGATACGCAGACAGGAAATCGGCGTTTCGCATGTTGTGCGGGTCGGTCGAAGTATTGTCAGGTGTGACACAGATCTGAGATCCAGCAGGCCAGCTTGGATACGCACTCGTAGCTCGGGTCGACTGGCTCCGTCGACCTTCAATCCGCGTAGGGGGTTCTGTACTGATCGACAGCTTCGCCCGGACCGGAATGCGTGTCAGACCCCGGCGTTACACTCGACACGCATGAATGGGCTAGCAGAGAGCAGGTGGGTGGTTTGGCAATGCTGAAGGCGGACGACCTTGAACTGCAGGTGCAAGCGGTTGCCACGGGCAGCATTCAGTCTTCGCTTACGGGAAGATGCCTCAAGCGATATGAGGCGACGTTCAAAGTGGAAGACGAGCCGACCAAGGACGCAGTCCGCTCCGTTCTCGGAGACGGGACCGGGTTGACCTTGAACGTGGATGGAGTTGCGTTGCCTTGCGATAGAGGCAGATGGAGCACTAGAGAGCAAGAGGGGTACGTCACCATGACTGTCTTCGTCGAACTGACTGAGCATGAGGACATCACTCCGACCGCTGTTACTCTCGGCGACTTCACGCTTCACCCCACTCGCTACGAGGAGAGCCTCGCCTCGGACAACAAGCGGGTAATGGTGATGACCGTGGTGCTCGGCGGCGAGGACACGCTGCGCCTCAGGGAGTACCTCAGAGCAGAGAAGCCGTTTGAGGTCACGCGGCATGGTGTGAGCGACGCTCCGATTGCACTTCGTGCAGGCAACGCCGTCCACTCCTTGAACGACGATGGCACGACAAAGACTCGTTTTGCCCTTGTCGAGCCGGGCGAGATCAATTCGAGCTTCTTTGGGTCGTTCGCCGCGTTGCTTGGCAACACCGTCAAGCTGGTCGCGGACGAACGCCGACGCTCGAACGATCTCCTGCGGCTGCTCAACGAGAAGGGTATTCTCTCCGAGGCTGACGTCGCAGCACTAGCGACGAAGAACGATCATGATGAACGGGAGATATGCTATTCCCTCTTCGAGGTGCAGGACGCGGACGCCGGATGGTTGTGAAGCAAGGCCCAGCACACGCATTATGACGGCCGCTGCAGATGCACACCGGACAAGCGCTTCCAGACGGACACGCTCGCGTGCCGCTGAAGCGCCAAACGTTAGGTGGGACCGGGCAGGAGTGCAGAGGCATGTTTCAGATGTTCCAGAAGGTGAATAGGATTGTGTACGCGGTTGGACGGATTACGCCAACGGGCGTGAGCCTCCTCGGCACGGCATGTCTCTTGAAGCAGCCCGGAAGACTCGCTACAGTCGCTCACGTGCCCGGACCCGATGACAAGAACCTGGTCGTCGTCATCAACAAGCTCACATCGTTGGACGATTTCCAGGACACGTCAGACACGCAAGTGCAGACGCTACCGGCTACGATCGAGTCCATCGATCCCGTGGTTGACTTGTGCATCTTGGCGACATCAACCGATTTATGTTCGAATCTCGAGATCGGTTCGGTCGATCCTCTGTCGATCGGAGAAGCGGTTCACATATTCGGCTATCCGCATGCAGATCATGGACGCCTGGTCCTCACCTACCAGCATGCTGAGGTCGGCGCACGCGTGCTGATTTCAAGTCAAGAGGTCAAGAGCAAGCATATTGTGCTGAACGTCCAAGCGCGTCCGGGCCAGTCCGGCAGCCCGGTTGTGGCCGGTACTCCCCCAAAGCTGGCCGCTTTGTTGGTCGGGTCGTATGCTCCAGGGGGCGGAAGCGGGATCTCTCTGGGAGGGGTCGATCCACATACCCTCCACCAGACGACTCACGCCGTATCTGCCCACTACCTCATCGAGATGATGCCGAAATGAATGCAATGGACGATCTCTTCGGTTCGGTTCCGGATGAGTGGCTGACCGCGCTCCCTTCCTATCAAGCGAGCCGCGTCAAGGAGTTGCTCGGTGCCTCTGACGACTATGAGGCCGCCGCCGAGCGGTGGCTAACTGCCAAACCACAACAGACCGCGCCCTTTGGTTCCGTCGGAAGCGCGTCGGTATTCAAAGACAAGCTGTGGCAAGAGCTTGAGAAGTTCCTTTGCGGCGACCCAGCGTACGAAGACCAGCGGCGTGGACTGCTGGAGCAGAAGCCAATCGTTCACGCGTATGCCGTAGGACTGATCTCCGCCGCTCTTGCCCCTGCGATGGGAGCATCCGGGGTGTTCCTCGCGCCCGCCGTCGCCCTCCTCCTTGCGTGCGTTGGCAAGGTTTCCCTGAAGGCATGGTGCGCCATGCGACGCGAGGCAGACCGCGGCGGCACGACCTAACCAGCGCATGAGCACATCTACCTTGAGGTGAGACCCGACCCCGCTCCCGCGGGGCTGGGCGAACTCGAGGCAGCCTTCCTGATCGGCCGTCAACTGGCCGGGATTCGCCGGGTCGTCGCGGCCGGCTTGACGGTGAAGGTGAACACCGTGCTCATCCCCGGAGTCAGTTTCGAGGGAGCGGGGCCGGAGGCGCTGGAGACGGGAGCGCCGCGGTCGGGACAGTCTGAGATCGGTCTAGTGGCGCGGGCCGTGGCCCGGGCGGGCGCATCCCTCCACAACATCATCGTACCCTTGATTCCTCTTGGGGCCATGGCCGACCGGCCTCGACCGTCCTGCGACGAACTCCGCCGGGCTCGGCGTGAAGCGGCCAGCCCCCTGCCTCAGTTCCGCCTCTGCCGGCAGTGCCGCGCCGACGCCGTGGGAGTGCCCGGCCAGTAGCCCGGTCCGGCCGAGGAACATGGCTTTAGGCATTAGGAGGATTCGGACGTCTTGGCGACAAATGGCAGGGATATCCGCCTGGGTTAGACAAGATGGCTTCTGGTCAGAGAGCCATGAACGACGCGGTCGTTAACCATGGATCGTAGGGGTTCGCGGCCCCGTCGCTGGGCTCCGAGGCCGGACAAGAGAGTTCTTATGCCGATCCGCATAACACCCCGTGATAAGTCGGCCGACCGAAGGCACTGGTAGCACTGGGATTGCCGCGTGCCTTTCAGGTGGGCCAACGGCGTGTTATGCGGACAGGGAATCGAGGTCTCGCAGCTTATCCGGATCGGTCCATCACTAGTTAGGCGTAGCGTCACGTTCGGGAGGCGAGTTGGAGTTGCCAACTGCATACCCAAGGAACGTCTGTGCGTACTGCGGCTCTCCCGGGCGCATGACCAAAGACCACATTCCGCCCCAGGAGCTCTTTCCGTCCCCCCGCCCCAACCTGGTAACGGTACCCGCTTGCCCCCGTTGCCACCGCGGCACGTCGAAGGACGACGAGTATTTCCGCCTCAAGCTGCTACTCCGCCACGACGTGGGGGACCATCCGAAAGCCCGGCAGAATTGGGATGCGATCTTTCGCTCACTATTGAGGCCGGAGGCTCCAGGTCTCCGGCGCTTGTTCTTTGGGGACTTCCAGCGCGTACCGCTACGCACTCCCGGCGGTGGCAGCTTGGGCCACGCTACCGGCTACGACGTGGACTTGGTCCGAATCCGCCGTACGGTCGAGCGCTTTATCCGTGGTCTCTACTTCGCGGAACGAGCAACTCCGTTGGGGTCAAACAACGAAGTCCGGGTGTATCTTGACGAGGACCTCCAAGAAGAGGATCCGAGTGCCCTAGAGAGTCTCACCAACACGATCTTGAGGCCCCTCGCAGCTCGGATGCGCGTTGCCATCGGAGGAGACGTCTTCCACTATTGGTTCTACGTCGCCGAGCAGAATCCCGCGTTCTCGGCGTGGTTGCTGAGGTTCTACAGCTGCGTGTCATTCCTCGGCCTTACTGGGCCGCCGTCTCCATCATCGTCTGACGCAGTACACGCCTAACCCGCGATTCGAGCGGACGCAGCAGGCGCGGCCCATCGTGCGGCGAATCGCCCCGCCGCCGCTCAATCGCAATCCGTTAGGCAGACGGACAGGGTTGGTGATCTGAGGGGAGCTTATCGGATGTGGCAGACCCAGGCTGCTGAAACCATGTGGAGGTGATTCCCTTGACGCTCACGCCTGATGAGCTTCTCAAGAAGTCTATCAGCCTGACCCTTGAGACTGCCCCTCCTACGCTCCCCCTCAAGGGAGATAACGTAGTTCTCGCCTGCGTCCATGCTCGGTGTCTGCAATGTGCCGAAGTCGTCGCGTTCCTGGCGGCGAAGGGCTTTGGAGAAGATGCCGTCGTGGCCGCGAGGTCCCTGTACGAGACGTCTCTCACGTTCAGGGTTTTTCACGCCAAGCCGGGCCTTATCGCGACGTACGTCTGCTGGGATGACTTCCTCAGGCTTCGGCGAGCCAAGGAGAACCCAGAGGTGTTCTCACTCGGTCCCAAGGAAGAAGAGGCCCTCAAGAAGAGACTCGAGTCCTGGAAGGCACAGGGTGTCGAGGATGGGGGCGTCAGTGGCTTGACCAAGCTCTTGGATCAGATGCACGGGAGTGGAGAGGGCGCCCCAAGTTTTGAGCAGAACGAATACCAAGTGTGGTACTCTGTTGCCTCATCCTTCGCTCATGCTGAGGGCATCGCGGCTCTTTGGTGGACGTCGGAGGAGGGAAACAGGATAAAGGTGAGCCCAAAGCCTTCTGGACGGTGGTCGGATTTCGCTAGGGTTTTGGCGGCCCGACAGCTAGTCTTCATGGCCAGCGCGGCCGATGACCTCTGGCATGGCGGGCAAATCGGAAAGAAGATTGAGGTTGTCCTAAAGGACTTCGCCTCTGGCTACCCCGGGACAACCGGCTAGCCCAGACTGACTCACTGCATCCAGGCCGGGGCTATCGAGCCGGGCGCTTGCCTAACCAGCGGTTCCACCTGACGCCGGCAGTGGAAGCCCGTCGGCTTGGCAACAGCCGGCGCAGGTGAACCGCTAGTCGTTAGGCGGGGCCAGCTCCATGGAGGGATACTTGTGAGCGACGACGCGGTCGGACGCCGCCGGCATGGGATGCTTGCCCAGTGCTTCAAGACCATCGACACTTGCCTCGCCTCGTACTACGCCGGAGCCGATCACATGTATGGCCCTCTCGCCGGGCAGCTTCGGATACTGCTTTGCGATACGGACCCACTTCTATCCAGGGTCTTTCCCGGCCTGGCCCTTTCCCCGCTTCGCCCAGTTCAGTGGGACGATCCTTCCGACGCCCCTCTATTTGATGGCGACCCAACCCGTCTAGCGGTTGGGCACGCGCCTGGGCAGGAGTATCGCCTGGCTCGGATGCCCTTTCTGATAACCAAATACGCAAACGGACTCCAGGTGGCCGACCTGCAACTTGACCCAGGCGCTCAGTTGCTCCCCCTTGCCAACTGGATGGATCAGTTGGTGACGCTGCATCCGTCAGACATATCCCTTCGCAAGGTGGTAAGGTCGGTCGCCAACAAGGACGGAGGAGCGCACTTTGACGATCACGTAGGTGATGCCCTCCGGGCCATGTACAGGACTGGCCCCAATGGAGTTGGCGTCGACGTTCTCTTCGTAGTTGCCATAGCGCGGTTTGCCCAGAAGGTTGGGCTCAGCTATGTGCAGATGATCGACCAGTTCGGCCCTACCGGAAGACTTGAGGACGTGGTGTTTGATGTGGAGCATTCCGCTGTGGCAAGGCGCGCGCGGGTGGCAGACGACCTTGAGATCGGGCAGCGCACCCTCTACGCAATGACACTCGTGAAGCGTTTCCGGTAGCCGCTGCCCGCCTAACCAGCGGCTCCAGCGGACGCAGTCGGCCAGGCTCACCGTGCGTGACACACCGCTGGCGCCGCTGAGCCGCTATCCGTTAGGCCGGCTGGGCCCGGATCTGGTCGGGTCGGTTAGCCCTAGCCTCCGGCCTCCCGGCAATCCGCCGTAGGGTCCGGATGCAGGACGCTTCAACCCGCAAGGCGAAACCCGCACGTGAAGACTCCTCGAGGGGTGACTCCGGGGCATGGAACCACAAGTGACTCGAAGGGTACTAATCAGCTGGTCCGGCGAGAGAAGCAAGAAGATAGCGGAGAGTCTCCGGACTTGGCTTCCAGTGGTCTTGCCAGGGGTCGATCCATGGCTGTCCTCTGAGGATATACGGAAAGGAAGTCGCTGGTCAGACCAGCTTGCGAGGACTCTTGAGCAAACGCACTTCGGGTTTCTTGTTGTCCTGCCGGAAAACCAGGATAGCCCCTGGCTCAACTTCGAGGCGGGTGCTATCTCCAAATGGGTAGAGCATGCCAGTGTCGCTCCTGTCTTGTTCGGCATGTCCCCTTCTGACCTACGGGGTCCCCTCGCTCTGTTCCAGGCCACCACTTTCGCGAAGCGGGACGTTCTCAGGCTTCTGGGCTCACTCTCCGTTGTGACGGGCACCCACCTGGCCACGGCCAAACACGATGAGCTTTGGCCCCAACTCCAGAGCACAGTAGACGCTATCCTCCGGACCGACCCCCAGCCCGCGACTACTCCGGCGCCTACTTCAAATCCCGGAGCAGACCACGACGCCTTGACGGATGAGCATCTTGACATCCTTAAGGCAGTTGCATCCCAGGACAACTTCATGGTCGAAGGCGACCTGCAGCAGCAGTTCAGCATTCCCCGTGCGAAACTGGATATGTTTATCGAGGATCTGTTGACTGCCGGCTACCTGTCAGCGGAGCATATTCCCATGGTCGGCGACGCCTACAGGGTCAGCTCCAAGGGCACCAGATACCTCATGCGGGTTGGTGCTATCTGATTACGGCCATCCCCCTGGTGAACGACGCCCCGGTCCGCGCCCCTCAGGGCCCCCGGTGATCGACTCTGGCTGTCCAGCCTCAGAGAGGCACCGATCTAACCGAGGGCTCGAGCGGACGCAGCAGGTCTGGTGCACCGTGCGCAGGATAACCCTGGCGCCGCTCAGCCACCAGTCGTTAGCCCGACGGAGCATGGTTCAGACCCCGTTGGCAGGGTGCTGTAACTGAGCGGCGAAGACCGCTACACCAAAGAGTTGCTGGCTCCTCTGGCTATTCCTCGACCGTCAGAGAGCAGAGAGTCCACCGGGAGAGTGCGCCAGTGACGACAGAAGGTTTCCCTGAGTATGTGGTTGCAGGTGACCGTCTCTATCAGATCGGCGTATCACAAGCTAGGACAGGCCGGGCGTCCAAGCGGGACCTGACGGATTTCGCCGTCGAGCTGACTGACCCACTCTCACAGGCGAAGGAACGAACGTTCGTCGGTATGACGTGGGAGCTTGGGGAGGACTTCCCGGGGTTCAGGGTGCCCGTGCCCTTGCGGTGGCTTCTGACGCGGTTTCTCGTTCATCACGTAGCTGCTGGGAACACCAGGCTCTTGCGCTCGGACACGGGTCCAGTACTCACAACCACAACGTACTCCGACTATCTGGGCGAGCCGGCCGACCCCGATAGTGCAGACCAAGCCGTTGTACGGGTGCTGAAGGCATGGCTACGGGGCGGGGTCCAGGAACCGGTTACGCTCTCTGCTCTTTTTGTGTCCACCAACCTTGATATTGGTTCCCTGCGTCGCAGCGTCAATGCCCTCGTTGTACAGGGCTACCTTCACCCCGAGCAAGATGGCGCCTACGCCATCGAACCTCGAGTTCTCGCTCTTCCCCAACCCTCTCCAGTGCGACGAATGGACCCTTCACCTGTAAGCAGGTATTACCAAGAGATTGACATCCAAGCCAATCAGCCCTTTGCGTTTGTCATGATGCCTTTTGCAGAGACCGAATGTCCCCAAGCCCGCTACTTTGAAGTGATTAAGCCGCTTCTGGACAGCGAATTCGGTGTTCGGTCTTATCGTGTAGATGAAGATGACCTCCCTGACCGCATCGATAACAAGATCTACACCTACCTGGTACATTCGGAATTCGTGATAGCTGAGGTGTCTGCCCGCAATCCGAATGTGATGTATGAGCTAGGTCTGGCGCACGCCCTAAACAAGCGGTGCGTCCTCCTCACCCAGAACGAGCCGAGGGAGCTTCCCTTCGACGTCAGCCGCATCTCGGTTGAGCCCTACGCTGACGACGACTCCTTGCGGGACTACCTCCGTCGGGTCGTGACCGCATTGCTCGGCAGGTAGAGCAGTCCCGACGGCATGCCGCAGTGGCATCGCGGGGCTAACCAGCGGCTTCAGCGGACGCCGCGGCGGCAACCGTCTTCGCGACAGCCTTGCGGCGGACATTCTGGCCATCCAAGCCAAGCGCTGGGAGGCAATCGTAGGGCGTCCCGGCCCGCACCTTCCCTCGCGCTCCCGTCCACGATACTCTTACAAGAGAGGAGGGATTGACCGATGCGCAAGGTCTTGAAAGTCAAGGCTCTGCATGGATGCCGCCTGGAGCTGGAATTCGACGATGGCGCGCATGGAACGGTAGACCTTGGCGACCTGGCCGGCAAAGGGGTTTTCGCTCTGTGGAGTGATTACCGTACCTTCGAGCAGATCCGAATCGGCACTTCCGGTGAGCTCATCTGGGGTGACAGAGTTGACCTCTGCCCTGACTCCCTCTACCTCAGACTCAGCCTCCTTCAGTAGGGCCTAGTGGTTGGCAGGGCGACGCGGGCCCGCGTCGAAACTGACCCGACCAGCCTCATGCCCCCGAGTCCATCCGCCAAGGAGGTCAAACTCATGCACACCGCCGAGGCGCTGCTTGACCTCCATGAGCGCGCTCACAGCAGCCTCCAAAGACTGTTGGCCCACTGCCGCCAACTCAGCGCGGAGGAGCTGGACCGCGAGTTGGCCGGTTTTGGCTATCCTTCGGTGCGGCTGCAGTTGCACCACATGATTGGCGGAGAGGAGTACTGGATAGGGGTGCTGGAGGGCCGCATCCTGGTCGACGATAACGACTCGGACTACCCCACGGTCGAGTCGCTGGAAGCATACCGCCGGCGGGTCTTCTCGGCGACTGAGAAGTACCTGCGGGCCGCCTCGGTAGAAGAACTCAACACCGCCCGCCGGATGATGACTTGGGGAAACAAGGAGCGCCCGCTGATCCCGGCGCACGTGTTCATGCGCACCCTGACCCACATCTACCACCACCAGGGACAGATCGTTGCCATGTGCAGGCTGCTGGGGAAGCCGGCCGCGGCGATGGACTATCCGATTGCCCCGGACTCAAGAGCGGGATGAACATGCCTCGGCGGCTGACGCTGGCCTCTCTCAGTAGGGGGGCACGGCATCTAGCGGACGCGGATCCCGACCTTGGCGGTATCCTCGACCGGTTGGGCGAGCCTCCGATGTGGGGGCGACGCCCGGGTTTCTCCGCCCTCGTTCAGATCATCCTCGAGCAACAGGTGTCGCTGGCCGCGGCGCGCACGATGTATCGACGACTCACCTGCCATCTTGGCGGTATGACCCCGGAAGCGATCCAGGCGATGCAGGTGAGCGGGTTGAGGGATTTCGGGCTGACCAGACAGAAAGCCGACTACTGCTATGGCCTGGCCGCACGGATTCTCAGCGGAAGCCTCGACCTCACCGCGGTGGCCCGCGGCCCCGATGATGTGGGTCGGCGGGTCTTGTTGGGCGTTCCCGGGCTCGGACCTTGGAGCGTAGACATCTACTACCTCATGGCCCTGCGGCGTCCCGATGTTTGGCCGCGGGGAGACTTGGCCTTGGCCCTAGCCCTCCGGGAAGTCAAGGGCCTGGATGATCTCCCGACGAAAGATGAGCAGCAGGCCTTGGCCGGCGCCTGGGCCCCGTGGCGCTCGGTCGCGGCCCGGCTCTTGTGGGCCCACTACCTGGCCGCACGGGGCCGCTAGGAGGCAACCGATGGACCTGCTGGATTTCCGGGCGAGCCACCCGCTGCGAAGGGTGACCGTGGACGGTATCGAGTGGGAGTACCTCGTCGGGGGTGGGGGACCGCGGGCGGTGGTTCTGGCGCCCGGCGGGCTCGGCGCCGCCGAGGTCCACTTCCGGCTGTTCACGCGGCTCCAGACAATCAGGCAGTTGGCGACCGGCGTGGTCGCCCTGCCGAACGCGAGGGGATGGAGAAGTTCCGGATCGAAGGGTCCTCCTTTCGACGGCTGGCCAGTCCGTAGGACCGCCGAGAGTCGAAGACTGCGCGCGGAGAGCATCCTGTCTTGACAGGACCCAGGCCGCCCTCCGTAGAAGCGAGGTTCGGAGGTCGTGCGCCGTGCCCGAAAGACGTGTGGTGTTCTCCATCGGGTACGAGGGCCGGAACCCGACGGACTTCGTCGCTGCTTTGGCCAAGGCCGGGGTGACCCTCTTGGTCGACGTTCGTCGACTACCCCTCAGCCGCAAGAGTGGGTTCTCCAAGAGCGCTCTTCGATCCCTCGTCGAGGGCCGAGGGATTGGATACGAACACCGTCCGGAGCTCGGCCCGCCCATGCCGGTTCTACAGAGCTATCGTCAGTCAAAGGACTGGACCGAGTTCCGGAACTCCTACCTCCGTCACGCCCGCACTCACCCGGGCGCCCTAGAGGAGTTGGGGAAGATGGCCGAGTCGCAGACACTCTGCGTGATGTGCCTGGAGGCCGATGCCAGTCGGTGTCATCGCGGACTACTCACCAGCCTGTTGCGTGCCCACGACGATTGTTGGGGTCTCCAGGAACTATAGGCCCCTGGGAGAACCATTGAGCTTACCCGAGGTTGTGGAGGTTCTCGTCTTAGCCAAGGCGTATCCAAACCCCAGTCGTCTCTATGGAGAAGGCGTCTGCGTGGCGGGAGTGACAAGGGACGGACGCTGGATTCGTCTTTACCCCGTCGACTTCCGTCACCTGCCGGAAGCACAGCGTTTCTCCAAGTGGCAATGGGTAAGGGCAAGCGTCAGGAAAGCTAGGACCGACCCACGCGCGGAAAGCTATCGCCCTGACCCGGCTAGCCTTGAGCCGCTAGAGAGAGTAACGGGATGGGCGAGTAGGCGTGAGCTTGTCGGGCAACTGCTATCCCCGTCGCTCGAGAGCCTAAAGGAGTCAGAGGCCTCACTCGGAGTTATCAGACCCGCCGAGGTGCAAAGGTTTGCGTGGGAGACTCGGCGACCGACTTCCTGGTCGCCTGAGGAGAAGGCCCACTTGTGGCGCGCAAGCCACTCGCTCTTCGGACACGGGCGCAGTGTCCCTATGCTTGAGAGAATCGGCCACACCTTCTACTACGAGTTCACCTGCGGCGAACACTGTGCCGGGCACAAGCTGAGTGTGGTTGACTGGGAACTAGTTCAGTCATACCGGAAGTGGCGCGGTGAAGGCCAGCGCACTCCTCCCGACTCGCTCCGCGACAAGTACTTCACCGAACTAGCGGCACGGAGAGACCTGCATTTCGTTGTGGGGACGACTCAAGCCCAGAACCACTATAGGACATTCCTGATCATCGGCCTGTTCTACCCGCCCAAGGCGATCTGCGGCCAGGCGGAACAGGTGCTCATCAAGTGGTCGTGACCCCAGACGGCCCGGCCAGCCAGTAGTTCCGGCCTGCCGGGAGCGTCTCCCCACCCCCCTCCCCCCGCCCCCCTCTCCCCTCCCCCCCGCCCCTACCCCCT
>Ga0315274_10000211_pt1 | contig 89107 bp, 61 predicted proteins | sample YL17G02_20_MG_FD_203700 | JGI IMG/M metagenome (GOLD analysis project Ga0315274, IMG submission 203700) | Sediment microbial communities from Yellowstone Lake, YNP, Wyoming, USA - YL17G02_20 | ecosystem: Environmental > Aquatic > Freshwater > Lake > Sediment | place: USA: Wyoming | collected...
CCTGGCAGATGGAATAAAGAAGCAGGTCCAGATTTCATCAACGCACAATTGAAAATAGGTGATAAAATTATAAAAGGTGATGTCGAAATTCATATACTCTCTTCTGATTGGAAAAATCATAAACACAACGAAAATCCTCAATATCAAAATGTTGTTCTACATATTATTTATAAGAATGATTTGAACTCACCTATTGTTAAGGGATTTATGGATAGCTCTATTGAACAGCTTGAATTGTCTGATATAGTTAATCAGAATAGAGAATTGTTGCCTGAACTATTGTCTATGGATGAATATACATTTAAAATTAAATATGCACCCGGTCTCTGTTCACAAAATATATTGTCCCATTCCGAAAATGAAATCAACGAACTTTTAGAGGTCTCAGGTCTTGTCCGCATTGAGAATAAAATTAGTCGCTTTCATAAACAATTAGAGGGTGAGAATTTCGACCAGGTCTTATACCAATCTCTAATGACAGCGATGGGATATAAAAGTAGTAAGCACCTCTTTTTCCTGCTTTCTAAGAGGGCACCATATAAAGAAATAAAGGAAATTATAAAATTCAAGGATGAAAATGAAGCAGTGCTTTTCATTCAAGCTCTGCTAATGAATGTTGCAAATCTTATCAGATTCGAGCGAATTAAACCTTCATTAGATGAAGAAACGCAGATTTATTTGAATAAACTAAATTCGATCTGGTCGGGTATTGCCTCTATTTATTCTGATAGAATTATCCCATCCTCAAAGGGTTGGTATGTAAATGTTAGACCTCCTAACTTCCCATTGCGAAGAATCGCTGGTATCAGTTACATTCTAACACGAACAAGAGATAAGGGATTGTTTTTATCCTTCTTTGATATTGTTAAAGAAACGCTCAGTGCGTTTTCGATTAAGGAAATTAACAAAATCGAAGAGGCACTTATAGATATTTTCACAATGAAATTAGATGAGTATTGGAGCCATAGATTTTCTCTGAATGGGAAGAAGACCCAAAACCCCGTTAGTTTAATAGGAATTGATAGGTCATATTCTATTATTCTAAATTGTTTATTCCCACTAATAATCATATACGCGAGAAATAATAATTTGCGGAATATTGAGACAAAGATTCTGGATTTATATAAATATCTTCATTTTGAACAAGAGAATGTTATTACGAGATTTATGAAACAGAGATTATTCGGACAGGATAAACAAAAAAGAAAACTTGTTGATACATTTATAAAACAGATGGGTTTATTCCAGATATTTTTCGACTGCTGCAACAGCGAAGAAACAACCTGCGATAGATGCGCCTTCGGATTAAGCTATCAATAAAAATATTTTGCCACAAAATTCATTTCTCAAGAATCTTGTATAATAAGACATAAAAAAATACGAAGAAAAGAGAGAAACCACGAATCTCACTAATTCACACTAATCTTAACATAAAATTATTATTCGCGTAGATTCGTGCAATTCGTGGTTAAAAATTTTCTTCTGTGATTTCGTGCTTCCGTGCTTTCGTGCTTCCGTGATTTCGTGCTTCCGTGCTTTCGTGGTTAATACTAATGAAATACTAGGGACGCATATATGCGTCCCCTACATTTAGCTTATCGGTAGGGTTATATAAAATGAACTTCCGATATTGGGTGTGGATTCGACTTCTAACTTCCCATTATGTTCTTCGATGACTTTCTTCGTAACAGCAAGACCCAATCCCGTTCCTTTCGAACCCTTTGTGCTAAAAAATGGGTCAAATATTTTCTTCAATATTTCTTCTGGTATTCCACAACCATTGTCCATAACCGTGATTCTAATTCGCCTTTCATCCTCAACCATTTCTGTTTTTATTTTCACCCAGCCTTCCTCTTTATCAACAGCATCGACAGAATTAGAGATAAGATTTAATAGGGCATCATATATCGCTCCAGCATCAACACTAATTTCAATATCTTTATGATTATATTCCTTTATTATTTTAACTTTAGCCTGTTTTGCTCTTTCCAACATCATTTCGCATATTTCATTAATAATGTCGCAAATCTTATTAGGTGATTTAACAGGCTGTCGCTCTTTTGAATAAGTAAGCATATCTCTAACAAGCTTTGTAATTTTGAGATTGCTTCTTTTGCAGATGGGCCAGGCATTTTTTATCATATCATAATTATCTTTATCTATTCCCATATCAATCAGGCTCATACTGCCCTGAACACCTGCTAAAATATTCTTAATATAATGTGCAGTGCCTGCAATTGCCTGTCCAATGGCAGCTAATCTTGCGGATTTAATGTTTTCTTCAACAAGCTGTGCATTCTCAATTGTAATAGCTGCCTGGTCAGCAAGAATTTCCATTATCTTGACATCCTCCTCATTAAAAGACCCACCACCAACTTTATTTAATACTTCAACCACACCAATTAATTTATCTCCGCGAAGTAAAGGAACTGCAAGAATCGATTTCGTTTTGAACTTTGATTGCTTATCTGCATATTTATAGAAACGTTTATCTTTTTCAACATCAGGGACGTTGATAGAACGTCTTTCTTTTGCAGCACTACCCGCTATTCCTTCCCCGACTTTTAATCTGACTTCTTTAACAGCATCGCCTTTATCCCCTAAAGCCACTTCAAAATAGAGTTCATCTTTTGCTTCATCATATAGCATTAAAGAGCTTGCCTCAGCATTCACTGCTTTCTTACTCTCTTCCATTATAAGATTCAATAATTTATTTAAATTCATAATGGAAGCGATGAAGCCATTTACATTGTAAATAACTTCAAGTTGCCTTTTCATTTTAACTATTTCATCATCTTTTGGCATCTTCTATTCTCCTGCATACAACAAATGGTGCAATATAATCCTTCTTTCTAATATAGAGACGCAAAATTTTGCGTTTCTACAAATACTGGGCAAGGAGACCTCGCCACTACAGCAATCTAAACTTTTCTTATAATCCCAATCGGTGTTTGCTCCAACTTTTGACCCAAGGGATTATCTCTCATTATATCTTCAAGTAACTTTCGATTAATTCCATCCGTATATCCTACAGCCCAGGAACCACCAATATCATTCACATCCACTACTGCAGCATCACATTTTATTTTTTCTTTAATCTTTTTAGCAACACCCATCGGGTCTTTAGGTCCCATTATCACACATTTGTTATAAGGTTCAATAGGACTCGTATGAGCCGCATCAATCATTGCCGCCTGCTCACCAGCAATCCTGTAAAAATCCCCTTTCCTACCAAAAAATCTTGCAATTCCGCCTATTATTGCAGCGACAGTTATTCTAAATGAACCAACTTCATTGATGGCACATTGCATCGATGTTGGACTTCTTAATCCAATACCATAAGGAACTTTTCTGACAAATCGCCATAATATCTTTGCTAATATCCCTACTTTAATTTTATCTACAGGTATTGCTCTACCTTGTGTGATGGCAACTACACTCTCACTCACAACAATAATATCGTTATTCTGTCGTAAATCATGTGTATATTCATCTATGACTTCAACGATATTATCTTTTTCCGTGATCACTCTTGTCTTAATAGGAATTCTTAAAAAAGATATTCCATTTATCTGCACAACTGGTTTCTTTTCTTTAGCCATATATTTACTAACAAAGATAATTAATTTATAATAACCGGGACGCATATATGCGTCCCCTACAAATTTTACATTAAAGTAAAATCGATAACCTTTCTAATAATCTCACGATTAAGGAATACCATTATTCCTTTTTGTGTATGAAGACGATTCTCAGCCTGGTCATAAACAATAGAATAGGATGCATCCATAATCTCATCAGTGATTTCTTCGCCTCTATGTGCGGGTAAGTCATGCATAATAAGAACGTTCTCAGGAGCGGAATCGACTAATTTTTTATTAACCTGAAAAGGTGTAAATACCTTCTTCCTTTCTTCAGCTTCATTTTCTTGTCCCATACTTGCCCATACATCTGTGTATATTACATAAGCCTCTTTCACAGCCTCAAATGGCTCATTAACAATCTTTAATGTGCAATTATTCACTTTACATAATTTCTGTGCACCTTTTATAAATTGTTCTTTCGGTTCATATCCCTTCGGAACTCCTATAGTTAAATTCACACCTAATTTGGCACATAACAACATAAGTGAGTGACAAACATTATTCCCATCTCCAATAAAAGTCATATTCATTCCTTGAACGTTTCCAAATTTTTCCTCGAGGGTAAAAAGGTCGGTTAGTGCTTGACAGGGATGTTCTTCATCACTTAATCCATTTATTACAGGAACAGAAGCATATCTTGCAATGTCATCAACATTTTTTTGGTCAAAAGTTCTAATCATAATCATATCAGCCCAACGCTCAAGATTCTTTGCCGTATCATAGAGAGTTTCTCTTTTGCCCAATCCAATATCATTTGGAGCTAAATAAACAGCATAACCACCTAATTGGTACATTCCGACTTCGAATGTGAATCTTGTTCTTAAAGAAGGTTTTTCAAAAATCATCGCTAAAACTTTATTCTGTAAATGATGTTCGTAGACACCCTTCTTCAAAAGCTTTTTCAACTCATGTGCGATGTCAAATATTTCGAAAACATCATCTTTCGTAACATCATTAATTGATTTTAAATCTTTTTTTACTCTTTTTTGTGTTGAGGGGGCTTCTTTAATTTCGATTTTGAATTCATCCCTCTCCGGAATATTATTATTTTCCACTCCATATCTCCTTTATTTATACAATGTTGTATCTCACAGGTAGTTGCGACATAAATGTCGCACTACACATAGTTAAAAATATTTAACTTTCAAGTTTTTCAAGTGTTTCACTAAATATATCTATTGCTTTATCAATTTCTTCTTTTTTTATAATTAGTGGAGGTAATATTCTTATGACATTATCACCACAGATTGTTGTCAATAAGCCATTTTCTAAGAGCTTGCTTTGAATTGTTTTTGAATCATAATCAAAAACAATTCCAATCATTAAACCAATACCTCTCACTTGAGTAATAATTTCATAATCACTTTTTAATTCCTTTAATTTATCGAACAAATATTCGCTACTATTTTTCACATTATCTAATATATCAGTATTAACCAAAATATCCATAACTACACAAGCCGTTTTTGTAGCTATAAAATTCCCACCAAATGTGCTTGCGTGATTAGATGGCTTGAAGGCTTCCGCTATTTCATTTTTAGAGAGCATCGCACCTATAGGCAAACCATTGCCTAATGCCTTGGCAAGGGTCATAATATCAGGTTCCACACCGTAATACTGATAAGCAAATAATTTTGATGTTCTACCCATCCCACACTGAATTTCATCAAATATTAATAATACATTCCTTTTTGTACATATTTCTCTAACATTTTCTAAATAATCTTTATCAGCAGGTACGACTCCTACTTCACCTTGAATTGGTTCTAAGATAACCGCACAAGTTTTTTCATCAATTAATTTTTCAAGTGATTTTATATTATTGAACTCAGCAAATTCAAAACCATCTAAAAATGGTTCAAATCCTTTTCTCACCTTGTCCTGACCTGTAGCAGAAAGAGTCCCCATCGTTCTTCCATGAAAGGAACCCTTCATAGAAATAATCTTGTATCGATTATCTCCGAAATTTTCTTTTGAATATTTTCTAGCGAGTTTAATAACGGCTTCATTTGCTTCAGCACCCGAATTACAAAAAAAGACTTTTTCTGCAAAAGAATTCTCACATAATTTCTGTGCTAAAAGTATTTGAGGTCTAATTAGATACAAATTTGAAGTATGCAAAATCTCTTCTGCCTGTGATTTTATCGCATCGATAATTGCAGGATGGCAATGCCCGAGATTATTTACCCCGATTCCCGATATAAAATCTATATATTCTTTGCCATCCGTATCATACAGATAGCACCCCTGTCCTTTCACAAAAGCAACATTCCTCTCCCCATAAGTATTAAATAAATATTTCTTACTCAACTCTTTTAATTCTTCAATACTTAAAGCAATTTCTACTTTATCTATCATTATTCGCTTTCTTTCTTTTTCTTGATAACCATCAAAGTAAAATCATCGAATAACTCACCGGTTTTAGCGAAGCTTCTAACATCCTCATAAACTTTCTTTTTAATTTCTTCTGCCTTTAAATAGATATTCTCCTGTATTTTGTTTATCAATCTCTTAGTACCATAAGACTCATCCTTTTCATTTTTACTATCAGTGACTCCATCGGTATAAAGTATTAATATATCGTCATCTTCCAGGATTAACTTTTCACTTTTATAGGTACTATTTTCAAACATACCGAAAATTGAGCCTCCAACTTTCAATTTCTCTACTTCGCCCTCCTTTTTAATTAATAAAGGATAACAATGACCCGCATTGGAATATATTATCTCGCCCGAATTAACGTTTAAAACCAAATAAAAAACGGTGATGAACATATTATTAACGGTATCTCTGCACACTGCATTATTAGTAATATACATCAATTCTTCGACATTTGTAATGGCTCTTTGGGCTTCCATTCTAAATGCAGAGCGAACAATGGATACAAGAAGCGCTGCGGGTATCCCTTTCCCTGCAACGTCTGCAATCATAATGCCAAGTTTATCCTCAGATAACGGAATAAAATCATAATAATCCCCCCCAACTTTTTTGGCTGGCACACTCATTACGGATATGTCGAAATTCTTCGTCGCAGGGGGAATTTTGGGTAAGAAATTTATCTGAATATCTCTTGCAATATCCATCTCTTTGGCAGACAGGTTCTGTTCTAATAACTTTTTATTCATAATGGCATTATCTATTGCGAGACTTGCTTGATTACATATTCCAATGACAACTTCTAATATTTCCTGATTAAAGGTTCTACGAATAGAGGAGCTATCAACATACACAACACCTAAAATTCTATCTGAACTTATTAAAGGAACACTGATGGCTGAACGAATATTTTGCAAAACAACACTTGCAGAAGCACTCAACTGTGAATCTTCCATAACATCGGAAATCAACATCGCTACTTTGTTTGTCAAACATCTATTTATAATCGTACTACTAATTGTAACATTTCCATCTGGCATCTTGTTTTCCTCTAATCGCATGACTCTAACTACAAGATCGTTTGTCTCTTCTTCTTTTAATAAAATAAATCCTCTTTCCGGTTTTGCCACTTCATAAACCAAATCCATTATTTTATCCAGGAGCTTGTCGATATCAAGAATAGCACTTATTGCCTCACTGGCTCTATAAAGAATTGTCAGTTTTTCATGAGCACTTTTTAATTCTTCCGGTTCACTTTTCTTTACGTCAATTTCAAGAAAAGATGGGGATGAACCCACTTTCATCGTCTTTTTCATTTTTCCCCATTCACCGTCTTCTACCAACTTTACCTTACCGGAAATGTCTTTTGATTTTGTTGGCTCATCATTAAATATTAAATAGGTTTCACCAACCGTAATTACATCACCATCATTTAATATCTGCTCCAGCACTTTCATCCCATTAACATACGTTCCGTTCTTACTCTTCAAATCCACAATCCAATATTTATCTTGCTTAAGAACAAATTCAGCATGTTTTCTGGAAATCTTCTTATCGATGACTTGGATAATGTTATCGGAAGATCTACCAACAGATAAAACATCCTTTTGTAACTCATAACTCCGATTTTTAAATTCACCGCTCTTTATTGTTATTCTTGCCATATAACTAACCTTTGTAATACAAGATTAATCTCGTTAATACTTGCGACATAGATGTCGCACCACATTTCTTTATTGTTAATAACTTCTAATTGCTTAATTTTTAAGTTTTTATCAATTGAACTGAGATGTCAAATTATTTTTGTGGTACGAACTTTAGTTCGCATCTCTTGCGACATAAATGTTGCACCACTGAATGTTAATGATATAATCCACTTATTTACCCTTTTTATATGCGTTACGCAACACTTTTATTGGATGAATAGTTGTTTTATTAGCGCCTTGTTCCATCTGAATTTTGCAAGCACTGCATTCCGTTAATCCATAATCAATAGATGACGCTTTTAATCTCTTAAAAAGCCTCTCCCCTATCCTCATCGATTGATTATACCCTTTCTCTCCCTTTTTAAAACCATAAGTCCCGGCTATTCCACAACAGCCTTCATTTATAATTTCAATCTGAACTCCGGGAATTAATTTCAGTAAATCCACTGAGGATTGACCAATATTCAATACCTTTAGATGACAGGGAATATGATAACCGAATGTGATTGGTATTTCAATAAAATCAGTATTTAGTTCACCACTTTTATGCAAGCGACTTAAAAATTCCATTATATCAATCACTTTTTCACTAACAACTTTCGTTTCTTCATCATCACCTAATTTTTTATAAAATTCTTTTAGACAGAGTGTTGCAGTGGGTTCTGAGACAACAATATCAATACCTTCCTTGGCATATTTATATAGTGATTTTACATTAAATTCCTTTACTTTTTGGGCAGACTTTTCATCACCATAATTAATCATCAGCATCCCACATCCTATTTGTTCAGGATAAATAACGGAATATCCATTTCTTTCAAGAACTTCTACTACCGCTTGTCCCAAATCGGGGTCATTATAATTAGCAAAAATATCACTAAAATAAACAACTTGTTTTACGCCCTGCGATTCTCTTTTTCTAAACCATTTCTCAAATGTATATTTTGAATATTTTGGCAAATATCTTCTTCTATCAATCCCACATATTTTTTCGACAATATATCTATTAAGAGATACGTTATTGAAAATATTTATAAGATCAGAAACTGAACTTAGGGATTTACTTAATTGAACTGACCTAATAATAAATTTATTAATCCAATCGAGTCCTTTCATTGTTGCATAATTTGATTTGGCTTTAAACATTAACCAGGCTATATCAATTCTGGAAGGACACTCGAGTTCACACATATTACATCCTATGCATAACTCTAAAAATTCTTTAAAATCATTACTATACAAAATATCTGAATTTAAATCTCCACAAAGAATTGTCCTCAATAAATTAGCTTTAGCCCTTGGAGAGGCAGATTCATTACCTGTGATTTTAAACACAGGACACATTGTTGTTTGATTATCCTTCCCTCTGCATACACCGCATCCCTGACACTTCTCAACCTCATAACAATATTTATTGTTCCTGAAAATCTCGGCTTTCTCAGATTCAATCCAATGATATTTATCACCATATCTTAGATACTCAACAGCGTTCAAGAAAGCTCCCACTTTAATATTGGGATTAAAAACATTTTCAGGGTCAAAAATCCTTTTTACTTCACAAAATACATCATATAATCCCCCATAATATTTCTGAATATATTCTGACCTGACAATCCCATCTCCGTGTTCTCCACTAATAGAACCACCCAATGAAGTAACAAAATCAAATACATCTGAAGCAATCATTTTCATCTTTTGTATGTCAGAACTATCTTTTAGATTTAAGAAAGGTCTTGTATGAAAATTGCCTTCGGAAGCATGTCCTAATATTGCCGATTCAATATTATATTTTTCATAGATATCATAAAGCCCTTTGAGGAAAGCAGGAATTTTTTCTGTGGGTATAATGGTATCTTCAATAAAGGATGTAATCTTTTTATCACCCTTTTTCCTGTATAGAAGTGGAAGAGCGGATTTTCTCATTTGCCATAATTTTTGTTGAATATTTTCATCTATGGCTATTACGGCGGAAAATGACAATCTTCGTTTATTTTGAATTTCATCATAGGCGTTATTCAGTTTATACTTTAATTCACTTATTGAATTGGCTTCAAACTCAGCATATAATTGTGTTTCAACATCTTCTGGAATAAAATCTCTCAAATCATTTCTACTCTCGTGAATAAAACTCAGTACATATTTATCTACAAGTTCGACTGATACAGGTTTAAGTTCGAGTAATTTAACAACAGCTTCTCCCATAGCTTCAATTGAAGAAAAATTAAACAACACCAACCCCCGAATCTTTGGTAAATCAATTATTCTTAATTTCGCTTCAAGAATCAATCCAAGCGTGCCTTCCGATGCGGCAAATAAGCGTGATAGATTTATTTTATTTTCCTTTATTACTTTTTCTAATCTATAACCACTTGAATTCTTTTTTACTTTAGGAGTATTCTCTACTATTTTTTTGAGGTTTGTTTTGATTAAATTATAAATCAAAAAATATAGTTTTTCAGATGTAAAAATCTTACTATCATTTTGAGGGTGAAAATCAAATGAGCCTATTTCCTTTTCTCTAAATGAGTAAATATGTTCATTGGATAATAATACTTTCAATTCATTAAGATAATCGATGGTGGTACCATAAATTAGAGAATGCGAACCTGAAGAATTACTCGCAATCATACCACCAATCGTGCAATAATTGCCACTGCTGGGATCAGGAGCAAATTGCCTTTTATGGTTTTTCAATTCATCATTTAATTCACTATATATGATTCCTGGTTCAACAATAGCATATCCTTCCTCAGCATTTATTTCTTTTATTTTGTTCATATATTTAGAGAAATCTATTATTAAACCCGCTCCTAATGCCTGACCGGCAAGGCTTGAACCTCCTCCTCTTGCTGTTATTGGCAAATTATATTTCTTTGCAATCCGAACAGATTCCATTACATCCTCTTCATCTTTTGGTAAAACAATACACGCTGGAAATCTCTTAAACATACAAGCAGAGGTGCTGTATAAAGTCCGAGAAATTCTATCGTGAAGAAAATCCCCTTTTATATGATTTTCAAATTCTTCGATTAACTCTTTTTTTAATTCTTCACTTATTTTCACTTTTAAATATATGCCTTTCACATTTTCTACAGAACGTAATTGTTGGATACTTGTCTCTTGTAGATCGATATCCCAACTAAAAATAAGTGTTTAATCACCCGTTTGTAATTATTTTAATATCTTGACTTTAAACATTGTGCATTAATAAATTTAAAGGTTAATTTTCAATCAAAATAATACTGTAAAAAGGAATAGTAAGTCTATATGAAAAAGAATGATATGATAACTATCAATTGTATAGGAATCGGTAAAAAGAAATTTCACAAGGGAATTATAGTAAAGGATGTTGTTGATAAATGTAAAGATAAAATCCCTTATCCAACTATCATTGTTAGTGTGAATAACAAACTTAATGACTTCGACTATCGACTATCTAAGAATTGCACTATTGATTTTCTACATCTCGGAACTCCTGATGGTCGTTTTTGTTATCAGAGAAGTATTTCTTTTGTACTTGTTAAAGCCGTAGAAGAATTGTTCCCGAAGGCAAAAGTCTATATAAAACACTCTCTAAGTAAAGGATTTTATTGTGAGTTAGAATTTTCTCCTCAACAAAATATTAAAATGTCTCATATAGAAACAATCAAAAAACGAATGCAAGAAATTATTGACGCTGATATCCCTCTAATCAGAAATGAAGTTTATATTTCAGATGCGATAAAGTTATTTGAAGAGAAAGAGAGATTCGATAAATCGAGAATCTTAATGTATCGAACTGATAAACGAGTAAGTATCTATAGCTGCGATAAAACGAAAAATCACTTTTATGGATTTCTTGTCCCAAGCACAGGTTATTTGAAACATTTTGATTTAATACTTTATCCACCTGGATTCATTTTGCTTTTTCCGGATTTATCAAATCCTAACACCTTACCACCATTTGTTGAACAGCTCAAAATGTTTCAGGTCTTCAAAGAATATTCTGATTGGGGAAACATTCTTGGTGTCCGAACCGCCGCTGATTTGAATGAAATAATAGATTCCGGTCATATATCTGATTTTGTCAAAATTACTGAGGCATTGCACGAAAAAAAGATTGCAATGATTGCTGATGATATAAAAAACCGATTATTGAAACCAAGATTACTTTTAATTTCAGGACCCTCTTCATCAGGAAAAACAACATTTTCTAAAAGACTCGCTATTCAGTTAAAAGTAAACGGAGAGAATCCTGTCAACATAAATCTCGATGACTATTTTGTAGAAAGAGAATTCACCCCGAAGGACGAAAATGGCAACTTTGATTTTGAATGTTTCGATGCAATTGACTATAAACTTTTCAACCAACACCTACTTGATTTATTAAATGGTAAAGAAATCACTTTGCCTAAATACAGCTTTACAACTGGTACAAGAGTGTCTGGTAATAAACTAAAAATAAATGATGATCAGATTATAATTATAGAAGGTATTCATGGACTCAATAGACGTCTTACGGAACAATTTCCAGAAGTGCTGAAACATAAGATTTATGTAAGCGCCTTAACAATGCTTAACCTTGACTATCATAACAGGATTCCGACAACTGATACTCGTATAATAAGACGAATTGTGCGTGATAATTTTTTCCGTGGTTATAACGCTCTTGATACAATAAGAAGCTGGCAAAGGGTCCGAAGTGGAGAAGACAAATTTATATTCCCTTACCAGGAAAGAGCAGACATAATGTTTAATTCAGTGCTCGTCTATGAACTTGCCGTATTAAAACAATTTGCAATGCCTTTATTGAAAAAGATTACTCCTAAATATCCTGAATACATCGAGGCAAGACGCCTTATCAAATTCCTGTCATATTTCAGAGAGATTTCAACCAATGAACTGCCACCCACATCGATTTTAAGAGAATTCATAGGCGGTAGTAGTTTCTCATATTAAACAAAAACAGTATCCAGCTAATGAAATCAATAAAAGAGGAAATTCCCTTGTTTCTGATTTTAGGGGATGCATATTCCATAAATAAAATCGGGATATGGGGATATAACTCTTAACCATCTACTTACTAAGGGAATGAAAATTCACAATACTTTTAAAAACAAAATAAGTACTTTGCTTTCTCAAGAAAAAGGAGCCATTCTTAAACCCTTCGGTATTGGTAAATCTATCGCTCTCATCTATCCAAATTCTTACTTTATTGGAATGTCTAATTTAGGCTTCCAGACCATCTATCGTATTTCTAATGAAAAAGATACCATCGTTTGTGAACGCTCATTCTGGGATTTTGAAAAACAAATTACAATAGAAAATCAAAGAAATATTAATGAGTTTGATATAATCGCATTTTCAGTATCTTATGAAATGGACTATTATAACATTCTAAGAATATTAAGGCGCGGAAGAATTCCCTTACTACGAAAAGATAGAGATAACAATTATCCAATAATCATTGCTGGTGGAACAGCCATTGGGATGAATTGCCGACCACTAATTGATTTTATCGATTTATTTTTTCTGGGAGAAGCTGAAGAATTTATCCATTATCTCTCCGATAATGTTATTAATTCCAAATCAAAAGAAGAATTTTTGAACTACTTTTCAAATCAAAAAGGTGTTTTTATATCTGATATTAATGATATTGATGATGTTGAATTTTCAGAAGTAGATTTAGATAAATATTCTTCATATTCACAAGTAGTCACACCTAATACTGAATTCTCCGATAGGCATTTAATCGAAATTTCTCGTGGCTGTCCATTTAATTGTAAGTTTTGTTATACAGGTTATTGCTATAATAAATTCCGAATAAGAAACGTGAACATAATTAAATCATTAATTGATGAAGGCTCTCAAATTACAAATAAACTTGGAATCATTGGTTCGGCAATCTGTTCTCATCCTGATATTAATACGATCTGTGAATATGCCCTTAATAAAAATCTTTCCATTTCATTTTCGTCATTAAGAATTCAAGAACTGAATCCTTTTATCATTAATGTTCTGAAAAATAGTAATCAAAATACTATCACAATCGCTCCTGAGGCTGGTTCGGAAAGATTAAGAACATTCATTGGAAAAGAAATAACTACAGAAAAGATTTTTAATATTGTTGAGATGGTGTTCGAAAATGACATTATTAATCTCAAATTATATTTTATGATTGGACTCCCTTCAGAAGAGTTTGATGATATTGAAGCTATTGTAGAACTTGTGAAAAAAATTAGAGGCATAATGCTTAAGAAATGTAAATCCAAAGGGAAACTTGGGAAACTTATTTTGAATATCGGGATTTTTGTCCCAAGACCAAAAACACCTTTTGCCGATGAAAAAGTTGATAATATTAAAGAGTTAAAAAAGAAGATTGATTATCTAAATGAAAATCTACGGGGACTGAGTAATGTTCAATTGAGAATTTCGAGTCCATATTTTGCAAAGGTCCAGGAACTTATTACGAAAGGCGATAAAGAGGTTGGTCAATTATTCTTGAAGGTTTTAGAATCAGATGGGAATTGGAGAAAGGTTGTAAAATTTTCAAATTAATCTCTCTAACTAATTTTCTTTTTCTATCATTGCTCTCCACTTATTAAAATAATCAGTGTTTTTGCTATCACCATCTATTGATATTCTTCTTTTGAATAAATTATCCCAGGCAGCAGTATGAAACAGTGACCAATCGATGGGTGATTTTATCTTCCTCGCCTTATTAAAAATCTGCATCCTCTTAGAACGTTTTGCTATAAGATACCAAACGCATTTCTTCTTCGGATCAGTCTCGCAAATTCCGCTCATTGAACCACCACAAGGACCATTTCTCAATTGTTTTGGACAGCGCATAGGACAGGTTAGACCTAAACTACGAACCGCGCATTGCCCACACATTGAACACTGAAAAAGAATCTCTTTAATCAATCGCTCAATAAAATAAAAAATCTTATAAAAGAATGATCTCTTTTGCCAGGTATATTGCATATCTATATCCTACTACTTGGAATTGAATTTTAAGATTAATTATGGACTACTTCTTGCTTTATTTCCGCTATCGGTCTCGGTAAAAATCCACATTCTTCCATTAATCTTGGAATAATGCTTTCCCACTTGACTGGCGAAATGTGAATTCCATACACTCCAGGAACATTTCTTATCTGTTCGATCAATTCTTTCGTAATCCTTAATCCTTCTTCAACTGGTTCAGTTGCTTTTTCCATCCTCTTTATAAACTCATCAGGAATTATCATTCCTGATACACTTTCTTTCATATAAGCTAAGGCTTTGACACTTTTCACTGGTAATATCCCAGCAAGAATATAAGCTTTTTTATCAATGCCAGAATCTCTGACTACTTTCATAAACTCTTTGAATCGTTCCACATCAAAAATAATCTGCGACTGAAAAAATTCTACCCCTGCCTCTACTTTCTTAACCATTCTTTGAACAACAAATTCTACAGGGTCACAATGTGGATTGAACACTCCTCCAATATACAATTTAGGAGCCACCTTCATTTCCTCACCATTAAAGAATTTCTTCTCATCTCTCATCAATCTCATTAATTTAATAAGGTTCACTGAATCTAAATCAAAAACGCCTTTTGCCGATGGATGATTTCCTAAACATTGATGGTCTCCCGTTAAACATAAAATATTCTTAACTCCAAGCGCATACGCTCCAAGTACATCGCTTTGAATTGCAATTCTGTTTCTATCTCTACAAGTTAATTGATAAATTGGCTCTAATCCTTCATCTATAAGTAATTTTGAAACAGCTAAAGAAGACATCCTCACTATTGCAGAAGCACAATCTGTAACATTTATTGCATCAACATAACCTTTAAAATGACTGACTTTTTTGAGAATAGCATCTTTGTTAGCAGACATCGGAGGCTCTAATTCAGCAGTAACTACAAACTTCCCCTGTTTCAATAAATATTCCAAACTACTCTCTGTTCTCATTCAAAAAACCTTAATAAAAAATTTAATGAGCTATTATAGAATATGAAAATACACTAAAAAAATTAAATTAGTGTTCTATTTTTTCGTGTTTTTTCGTGTGATTTCGTGGCAATATTAAATAGAATTTATTGAACTCATTGCCGCATTTAGTGTGTTTTTCATCAGCATAGTAACAGTCATTGGTCCCACACCACCAGGAACAGGTGTAATTGCTGAGGCTACTTCTTTTACATTCACATAATCCACATCCCCAACAAGCTTATATCCTTTAGCGACTTTCGCATCATCAACTCTATTTACTCCGACATCGATAACGACTGCTCCATTTTTGACCATATCCTTTTTAATAAAAAATGGTTTACCAATCGCAGCAATTAATATATCAGCTTGTCTTGTAATCTCAGCGATATTCTTTGTCCTTGAATGACAAACAGTAACAGTCGCATCAGCTCCTTTAGCTTTTTGCATCAACATTACGGCTAATGGTTTCCCAACAATATTGCTTCTTCCAACAATAACTATGTGAGCGCCTTTTGTCTCGACTCCGCTTCTAATTAATAGTTCCTGAACACCAGCAGGAGTACAGGGTTTGAGACAATCATCACCCGTGACTAATTTCCCCACATTTACAGGATGAAAACCATCCACATCTTTTGTAGGCAAAATAAGGTTTAAAACTTTTTGTTCAGAAATATGTTTCGGCAACGGTAGCTGAACTAAAATTCCGTGAATTTCTTTTTTGTTGTTAAGTTTATTAATTAAAGCAAGAAGTTTTTCTTCTGATATATCCGTATTGAACTTGTGTTCCTCAGAATAGAAGCCAACTTCAGCACAAGCTTTCTTTTTCATACCAACATAAGTAACGGAAGCTGGATTCTCACCAACAAGTATTACAGCGAGTCCAGGCTTAATTCCCGTCTTATTTTCGAATTCTTCTCTTTGTTTCTTAATTTCATCTCTTATTTGTTGTGAGATTATTTTGCCATCTATAATCTTTGCTGTCACTTATTAGTCCTTTCTTAATAGGAACAAAATTAACTTTAACGCAGGGTCTAAAATAACCCAACAATATTACCGTCTTTATCAATATCTATGTTATAAACAGCAGGATTTGAAGGTAATCCTGGCATCAGGAGAATATCACCCGCAATAGGATAAATAAAACCCGCACCAGCCGCAATTTTCACTTCTTTAATAGGCAATTTATAACCAATAGGCTTACCTTTTAGATTGGGATCATGTGAGAGGGAAAATTGCGTCTTAGCTATACAAATCGGGAGATTACTAAGTCCCATCTTTGCGATTTTCTCAATATCCTTTTCCGCCTTTTTCTCATATACAACGTCTGAGGCACCATACATCTCGCTCGCTAAAATACTAATCTTTTCTTTAATTGAAATATCAAGAGGATAAAGGAAGCGAAATTGATTTGGTTTCTCCGCAGCCTTTACTATAGCCTCAGCAAGCTCAAGTCCCCCTTCTCCACCCTTTGCCCATACCTCACTAATTACTGCATCCTCAGCCCCATTTTTTAAGGCAATCTCTTTTATTAAATTAAGTTCGTTTTCAGTATCTGAATCAAATCTATTTACAGCCACAACAACAGGAATGTGATGCATCTTAACATTTTCAATCTGTTTAATAAGATTGCCAGCACCTAACTTTATAGCTTCTAAATTTTCTTCGGTCAAACCTTTATCAAGTGGTTTCCCCGGAACTACTTTAAATCTACCGCTATGCATTTTCAAAGCGCGAACAGTTGCTACAAGCACCGCCGCATCAGGCTTTAGTCCACTATATCTGCATTTTATGTTAAAGAACTTTTCCGCACCCATATCAGCTCCAAATCCGCTCTCTGTCACAACATAATCAGTACACTTCAAACCTATATAATCGGCAATTATTGAACTATTACCTGTAGCAATATTCCCAAATGGACCCGTATGAACAAGACAGGGCGTGTTTTCAGTTGATTGCATCAGATTGGGTTTAATAGCATCTTTTAGAAGAACAGCCATCGCACCAGCACTCTTCAAATCTTCTGCCGTTACAGGGTCACCAGCCTTTGTATAACCAACAATAACCTTTCCTAATTTTTCCCTCATATCACCAAGACTGAGTGACAGGGAAAGAAGAGCCATTAATTCTGATGCCACAGCTATATCAAAACCTGTCTCACGAGGAATACCACCATTTGTTTTACCACCTAACCCAACAATAATATTTCGCAAAGCTCTATCACTAACATCAACAACTCTCTTCCAGGAGATAGAAAATATGTCTAAATCCATATTGCTATCTTTTTGAAGATAATTATCAATAATAGCCGCTAATAAATTATGAGCAATGCTAACAGCGTGAATATCACCAGTAAGATGTAGATTGAATTCTTCCATTGGAACAATCTGTGAAAAACCTCCACCCGCTGCTCCACCTTTTATACCAAAAGTGGGTCCCATAGAAGGTTGTCTAAGATTTATGACGGCTTTCTTACCAATCCTATTTAATGCGAGGCCTAATCCAACTGTAGTAACTGTTTTCCCTTCACCAAGAGGAGTTGGTGTTATAGCAGTTACATCAATATATTTTCCATTAGGCTTGTCTTTCATCCTCTCCAGGGCAGATAAATTAATCTTTGCTTTGTACTTGCCATAATACTCCACTTCATCTTCAATCAGACCCATTTCATCAGCGATTTCACCGATGTGTTTTAACTTAACATTTCTTGAGATTTCTAAATCACTCAATCTCGTTTTAACTACATCAACCATTAATTAATCCTCTTTAATTATATTACAAATTTTTAATGATTAATCAGACACATTAGATAATATTCTCTAATGGGCTAATGCGACATTTATGTCGCTGGGATTCACGAGATAAATGTTGCGTTACAATAAAAATGATATATAAACAAGGCTTATCTTTTATTGTTTTTTCGAATAATTGAAACCTCAACATGGTCAAGTATACCGCATATCAAAGGAACTTGTGGTTTACGAACTGTTATATGCACTTTGTCTATTTGTGGATATTTTTCTATTATTGTATTTGCAATGTCTTGTGCAAGTGCCTCAATTAGGTGATACCCCTTCTGACAGGTCATATCATTTATCATTTGGTAAACCATTGTATAATCTATTGTATCCTTAACATCATCGGTTTGTCCTGCTTTTTCAAGATTGAGGTATATTTCAGCATCAAGATAAAATCTCTGCCCAACTTCTCTCTCGGCTTTTGAGGTCCCATGATAAGCATAAAATCCCATATTTATTAATCGTATACAATCCTGTTCCATATCCTCACCACCTCTATTCACAGATTACGAACATTTATTATGCAATTCATCCTAATCCGAATAGAAAGAACTATACAACCTCTTCCAATTTCCCTTCCCTATCAGCATTAAGATAATTCATACAAAAATTATCTTTGCCTATTAACATCTCAGCTGACAGAATCATCGCCATTAACCTATTATCTAAAGGATCGATAATAGCGGAGTCCAATCCTTTTGCCATAAGAAGCATCAAAAATGTCTGATTGATTAATTTTCTTTTAGGCAGACCAAAACTCACATTGCTTAAACCACAAATAGTATGAATACCGCTAAAAGTAGTCATCACTCTCTCAACTATATTCATTGCATCTAATCCATAGCAGGAGTTTGTACTGATGGGTTTAATTAATGGATCGACAAATATTTTCCTATTAGAAATCCCCATATTGTTCAGATCGGTCACAAGTTTTTCAATTATCTTTAAAACCTCATCAGCATCATCAAGCATTCCTCTATCATCCATACTGAGTGCAATAACAGAGGCATCATATTTCTTCACAATAGGCGCTAATTTATCGAATTTTTCTTTTTCAGCAGTAATTGAATTAATGATTGCATTCGGACCAGCAAGCTTTAATCCAATTTCTATTGCTTCAATGTTGGGACTATCAATTGAAAGAGGAGTATCTGTAACCTCACGAACTGTTTTAATCAACCACTCCATATATTCAGGTTCTTTGCCAACGAATGCACCTGAGTTGACATCGACATAATTTGCACAAGCATCAACCTGCTTTTTGGCAATATCCTTTATATAATTCGCATCTTTTGCTTCAATAGCGGCATAAATTTTTTTTCTTGTGGAATTTATTAATTCACCAATTATAATCATTGGCTTCTCCTATTGTAGCAGTCAGATTTATGTGTGGTGCGAGCCTTAGCTCGCAGAATTTGCGACATAAATGTCGCACCACATTAGCCGAATGGGTGCGATAAATCGCATCACTACATCAACTTAAACTCTCAATAATTTTTTCGCTACATCAACAGCGCTTGCAGCATCAGGCGCATAGCCGTCAGCTCCAATCTCATCAGCAAATTTCTGCGTTACAGGGGCACCACCAATCATAACCTTTACTTTTCCCGCCGCTCCTTCTTTCTTAATAGACTCAAGAGTTTCCTTCATTCCCATCATAGTAGTGGTCAACAATGCTGACATACCCACTAATGAACCAGGATTCTTCTTAATTATATCAACAAACTTTGCTGGTTGAACATCAACACCTAAATCAACAACATTGAACCCAGCTCCTTCCATCATCATAGAAACCAGATTTTTACCAATGTCGTGTAAATCACCTTTAACAGTGCCTATTATAAATGTTCCTGTTGGTTTTATTCCCGTATCTGCTAATAAAGGTTTTAAAATAGCCATACCAGCCTTCATTGCACGAGCTGCTATAAGAACTTCGGGAACGTAAATTTCATTGGCTTTAAATCTCTTGCCAACAATATCCATTCCTGCAATTAAACCTTTTACAAGAACATCATTGGGGGAAACACCTTCCCTAAGCGCCTCTTGCACAAGTTCAACGACTCCTATCTGTCCCTTTTTATTTGGAGGATAAGAAGCATTTTTATCCGCTCTACCACAAATGACATTTTCGACAATCCCTTCAAAATTTGCCATAATAGTTCTCCTTCTTCAGTTAAATAATTTCTGACGGAAATTTTTATATTCACTTATCGGATATTTCAACTAAAATATTGCTTTAGGTAATATTTTGTTTATCAATAAATCTATTGAATGAATCTAATGCAAAATAATTTTTATGAAGAAATCCTTTTAACTTTTTATTAAAAGTAGTATATAATACATTTTATTAAGAAGTCTTGTAATAAAATGCTGTTTTTAGGTAATTTCTTGCTATTTTATCTGGACAAATAATTTTTTAAGTATTATTTTATATTGACCAAAAACAATTACATTTGTTATCAATTGATAATTATTACTTATCAGAATAAGTAGATAAAAATGAACTATAAAAAAATCCATTTTTTAATTTTAATTGTCCTTGCTATAATTGTATATTCAAATTCCTTAAAAAATGATTTTACCTTTGATGACCACGAGGTGATTACTGAGAACTTTTATTTTAAAACTATCCCTGCCTATAAGTGGTTGTTTAATAGTAACTATTTTAGTTATTCCAAAGAATTTTCCTATAGACCTCTTGTAACCATATCTTATCTAATTAATTTTTATTTATTTCAACTGAATCCTTTCGGTTACCATCTTACAAATCTTCTTTTGCACTTATTAGTGGTCACATTTATATATTTACTCTTTTGTTTATTGACCAAAGATTCAGATATTGCTTTTTTAACTTCACTCATCTTCGCGGTTCATACAATCAATACAGAAGCGGTTAACTCAATAGGTTTTAGAGAAGATATACTTTGCGCTTTGTTTTATGTAATAGCCTTTTATGCATATATAAATTTTATTGAAAACAGACGCTTCTCAACTCTGATAATTGCTATGTTTTCTTTATTTTTATCATTATTTAGTAAAGAGATGGCTCTATCATTTCCTTTAATGATTATTATTTATGATTTTTATTTCAAAAAAGAATCGATTAAGATTGAAGCAACAATCAAAAGATACCTTCCCCTATTCTTCGTCATTATTATTTATGTTTTAATTAGATTTTTCTTGATGAAAAACCCGATTGAATATGTCCCTGTGCATCCTGAAGAGCAGTCAGTAAAAAGACTTTTCCTGATTCCTGAAGTTCTGTGCAGATATATACTTCTCCTCTTTTTGCCCGTAAAATTATCTGCAGTTCATACCTATCTAATTAGCGATTATAAATTTCATATTACATTTATTCCTTACACAATAATTCTTATAGGAATTGTTTTTACCGCTATATATCTCAAGAAATACAATTTATACTTATCTTTTGGACTAATTTTTTTCCTAATCACACTTTTACCTGTTATGAACATTATTCCAATAGGTCATTTAATGGCAGAGAGATTTTTATATCTCTCCAACATAGGATTTTGCTTATTTTTAACTAATCTAATTCTTTTAATTAAAAATTCAAATACAAGAAAATATATATTCTTGATTATCTTAATATTTTTCTCCCTATTAACATATAATAGAAACAAGGTCTGGAGCAATGATGAGAGTCTGTGGAAAACAACCATTAAAAACTCATCAAATTCTTATAGAGCTTATAATGGATTAGGTCTTGTTTATTATAATACCGGAGAATATGATAAAGCAGAAGAATTATTTAAAAAAGCAATTGAATTAGAAGAGTTTTATGAGAATGCATACATCAATTTAGGATTAACTTATTCAGGAAAAGGAGAAGTAAAAAACGCTATCGCTGTATATTCCAAATTATTAAAAATGAATCCTAACAATGCTTCCGCATATCTTAATCTTGGGATTGTTTATGCAAGGACGAATCTAAGTATGAAGGCATTGGAGTGTTTTAAAAAATCTGCTGAACTTCAACCTCTAAATCCTGCAACCTACAATAACATCGGATTGCTGTATGGTGGTATGGGATTAAAAAAAGACGCGATAGAAATGTTTACAAAATCAATTCATCTTGACCCTAATTATTCTGAAGCACATTTCAATTTGGGTACGGCTTATGCCCTGAGCAAAAATTTTAACGAGGCAATCAAGGAGTACGAAATTACATTAAAAATAGACCCAAAGCACACTCTTGCCATTAGACAATTGGAATTGGCTAAACAGGAATTGAAAAAACAAAAGTGATATCTCTGAAACCTCAGATTATTTAATTTTTTGACAAATCCAGAAAATATAAATGAACAAAATCTCTAAAATCACACCAATACTCATAGTTATTATCCTCTTATTATTTTTATTTCTTAATTGCCTGACATTTATCATAAGCAAATCTCCTACTTATGATGAACCCTCATACATCTCGTCCGGATTTATCTATCTAAAAGAAGCTGATATGAATTGGAATACTGAGCATCCTCCCCTCATAAAAGAACTTTTAGCTTTACCTCTCCTATTTATGAAAGTATGGAACCCTTTCGATGACTTAAATATCAAAAAAGAGGTGGGAATCTGGTTATTTGCCGAACAATTTTTTAGCGGAAATGATTTTCATAAAATAGTCATAGCCAGCAGAATCACAGTTGTCTTTTTATCTATAATTCTGGGAATCTATTTATTTCTCTGGTCAAGAGAGATCTGGGGTGATTGGGGAGGATTGCTGTCAATTTTTTTATATTGTTTTTGCCCAAATATTTTAGCTCATAGTAGTATTGCCACACTCGATTTAGGAACAACCTGTTTTTCCTTCATATATTTTTATTACCTTTATCAACTTCTCAAAAATCAAAAAATAATTTTTACATTACCTGCAGGTATACTTTTAGGATTAGCATTACTATCAAAATTTTCTTCTATTCTTTTAATCGCTATCACAATCGTATTAATGATCTTATGGTATTTTTACGAGTTTAGTAGGGAACGGTTTAAAACTGTTCCCTACATAACTTCAAAAACAATCTGCAATTTTGTAAAAAAACCTCTCTTTTTCCTTATATCTTCATTCGCAATTATAATCTTATTATCTATCTTTATAATTATAATCAATTATGGCTTAATTTTTCATCAGTTTTCGCTTATGCCTTACTGGAATGGGATAAAAAATCTTTCAAATATTTTGAAGAAGACCGAATTTTACTTTTTAAGTAAGACTTCTTATGAAGGATGGTATTCATTTTATATTATCACTTATTTGATTAAAACACCATTACCAACAATATGCCTCTTAATTGCAAGCATCGTTTTTATTATAAAGAAAAAATTAATCTCATTTGATACATTATTTCCTGTAGTCCCAATAATATGTTTCTTTCTATTCCCATCAATCACTAAATTTTCAGTTGGATACAGATACATACTCCCAGCGATACCGTTTATTTTTGTATTAATTGGAATCATTGCATCTGACAAACCGTTGTTAAATAAAATTCCGATACGAATTGCATTAATCGGCTTGTTAATCCTTTATTTAATAAACTTCAAAATGAATGCCCCTGATTATTTATCTTATTTCAATGAATTAGTTGGTGGACCAAAAAATGGTTACAAATATCTTGTTGATTCGAATCTCGACTGGGGACAGGATTTGCCTGGATTAAAACAATTTATGAATGAAAAAATAATTGATTTTATTTACCTCGACTATTTTGGAAGTATTAATCCTGAATTGTATGAGATAAATTACAAACCAATACCTGAAGACAATCTTTTAGAAGGGATTTATGCTATAAGCGCAACATACCTGCAGGGATTATTTGTTCATAATAAACATAAGTATGATAAATTTAAGAAAATAACGCCAATTAACACAATCGGTAACAGTATTTTTATTTATAAGATTTGAGACTTTCAATCCGCAATCTGAAATTTACAATCTCACATTTAACCAATCACCTTTTTCTTTTCTTTAGCTCTCTCTATATTCAAATTTATTCCTCTATCCTGGGAATTTACTGTTAAAGTTACACTTAAGATTCTATCGGGTTTAGGTGCGCCATTTTCATCAACCACATCATCAAAAAATAATGTCTCTCCACCATCATAAATCTTGCCCGGTTGGGAAGAATAGGTTATATAAAACTGAATGTCTCTATTGATAGGAATTTGAATATCCTTTGTTTCCTTGACATCCAATGCGGCACCACCCAAAACCTCAGTTTTCTCTTTATCTATGAATATTACAAATATAATCTCATTACTCTTATTGATGATTTTCATATCTCTGCATTTAAAAATCAAACTTACCTTTTGCTCGATGTGTTCCATCATTTTTTTATCCACATTCAGATTATGCGTTGGCTGAGCGTTTGCTTCTAACTCTTTGATTACTTGTTCTCTGTATTGTGAACTAATCCTATTATAAATATTCTGAACTTTTTCGGTATTCTTCGCTGGTTGTAAGGCATTAGCCAGTTTAAGTTTCTTTAATCGTTCCTCTCTCTCGGTTATCATTGCTTTAATTTTTTCTCTATACTGTTCAGGCTTATCGACAACTTCCAAAAATCGTTCGAGGGCAGTTATTGATTTATCAAGAGCTCCATTAACCTGAGCTATAACTTCATTTTTCCCATATAATACACCCAAATTATACCAGGCAGGAGCAAGATAAGGGTCATATTCCAGCGCCTTCTCATACTCAAAAATTGCAGATAAATAATTCCCTTGCTCTGTATACTTTTTCCCACTTTCAAAATATTTCTTTGCTAACTCCTTATTATCAATTTTAGGTGCTTCTTGAGCATATATATCTTTTAATGAACAATAAATCAAACACGTAAAAAGAAATAACAGAACAAAAATTCTCACTGTGTTTTTTTTACGTCCAATGATTGATACCATAAAGAGACCTCCTTAATTATTTATTGAATAATATATATATTCAAAGTAATTATGATGTCAAATCATTTAACAAAAATAGTCAAGAAATCTCTATATTATATTTAAAAATTAATTGCTTGAAAAACCCTATTCTTGTTGTTTAATGTAATCTCGCAAAAATTTTTTGGAAGCAATTTACATTGATATACAAGGGGGCTGTTAATGAATGAATTATTAGCAATTTCTCCACTTGATGGGAGATATATAGATAAGGTTAAAGAACTAAGCGATTATTTCTCAGAATATGCCTTAATAAAATATCGTATATTGGTTGAGTTAGAGTGGCTTATTCACTTATCTAATGAGAAAAAGATTAAAGAAATTAGAACAATTACAAAAGAAGAGAAACAGCTATTAACCTCTTTATATAAAAATTTTTCTCTCAAAGATGCGCAAGCAGTCAAAGCTATAGAGAAAAAGACAAATCATGATGTTAAAGCAATCGAGTATTTTATTAAGAAAAAATTATATCGAACCTCTTTAAAAGATATATCCGAATTTACTCATTTCGCCTGCACATCCGAAGATATAAACAATCTTTCTTATGCCCTGATAATGAAAGAATCATTGAGTAATATAATTATTCCCAATTTACAGAAAATCTGTGATGACTTAAAATTAAAGGTGAAAAAATATGCCTTAATTCCAATGTTAGGTAGAACACATGGTCAGGGAGCTTCTCCCACAACGGTTGGAAAGGAATTCGCAAATTTCTTTTCAAGAATCTATCAACAAATTAAGAAACTGAAATCCATTGATATTCTTGGAAAAATGAATGGCGCTGTGGGTAACTTTAATGCTCATTTTGTCTCCTATCCTGACGTTGATTGGATTAGCTTAACACAGCAATTTATTCAACAATTAGGTTTAAAACAAAATGTGTTTACTACTCAAATTGAACCCCACGACTTTTTGGCTGAGATATTTGATAATATCCGCAGAATCAATTCCATCCTGATTGATTTAGCACAAGATATGTGGCTTTATATATCAATGAATTATTTTAGACAAAAAATTGTTAGTTCAGAAGTTGGCTCATCAACAATGCCTCATAAAGTTAATCCCATTGATTTTGAAAATTCAGAAGGTAATTTTGGTATTGCAAACTCAATCTTGAATCATTTAAGTACAAAGCTCCCTATTTCAAGACTACAAAGGGACCTCTCGGATAGCACAGTGTTACGCAATATCGGTTCAGCCTTCGGATACTCTTTGCTGGCTTACAAGAGCCTATTGAAAGGTTTAGGCAAAATTGATATTAATAATGTAGTCATTCAAGCAGAGTTAGATAATTCTTATGAGATTCTTTCTGAACCGATTCAGATATTATTGAAAAAATGTGGCATTGAAGGAGCGTATGAAAAATTGAAGGCATTTACAAGAGGGAAAAAATTGACAAAGAACGAAATAAGACAATTTATAGACAAATTAAAAATTCCCAAACCTGAAAAGAAAAAATTAATTGAGTTAACACCTTCTAAGTATACAGGATTAGCAGCTTTTCTTGCTGATAATATCGAAAAACTTTTAGACTAAAAATCATTTATTTATGGCGAACAATCTGAATTACAAAAATAAAAAACATTATAGATTGGCAATATTAGCCGAAGGATTTTTTAGCACCTCTTTTGCAAAGACAGCAATCGGAGTCATTAGATATTCTGATGATGAGGTTGTCTGTGTCATTGATAGTACAAAAGCTGGTAAATCCTCTGATGAAGTTATTGGTATCGGCAAGGGTATTCCAATTGTAAAAGATATTTACGAAGCCTTAAAATATAATCCTACAGCTCTTCTGATAGGCATTGCTCCTCTTGGTGGTAAACTTCCTGAAGAATGGAAAGAAATTATAAAAGTATCTCTCAAGAGTAAATTAGACATTATCAGTGGTCTTCATACCTTTCTGAGTCTTGATGATGAATTCTCCCAATTATCTAACGAATATAATTGTAAGATTTATGATATAAGAATGCCACCAAAAAATTTACCAATAGCTGGTGGCAAAGGCTTCGGAATTAAGCCCACAGTAATATTAACAGTCGGTAGTGATTGTGATGTTGGCAAAATGACAGTAGCAGTAGAAATTCATAAATCTCTCATCAATCTGGGTAAAAAAAGCCGATTCATTGCCACAGGACAAACAGGTATAATGATAGAGAAATATGGTTATCCAATAGATGCAATAGTTGGGGATTTTATGGCTGGTGCTATTGAAGAGTTAATCATTAACTGTGAACAGGATAATGATTTTATAATTGTTGAAGGACAGGGAAGTCTATTTCATCAAGGCTATTCAGGAGTTACATTAGCATTATTGCACGGATGTGCACCTGATGCTATGATTTTCTGTCATCAACCGTCACGAGATAAAATAGGTGACCCACCCTTTACAGAATTTCCACCGCTGCCAAGATTAATAGAGATTTATGAAGAAGCGGCAAGCTGGATTAAGCCAGCAAAAGTTGTGGGAATCGCCCTGAATACATATAAATTATCTGAACTACAAGCAAAAAGAGAAATTGATAGAGCTGAAATTTTAACCAATCTTCAAGCAGACGATGTGATTCGTTTTAATGGAAATAAACTTGCAAAAGCTCTTGTGGACTATGCAAACCAACATAATACTATATTACAAAAATAAGATGGCGCAGAATATATATACTGCACTATTCCAATTCATACCTCATCAAATGTTAAAGAAAAATATAAGTCGCATAAATTTGATCACTATATTAAAATTTTTATGAACAAAAAGAGAAAAATTAAAATAAAAATAATATCAGATTTTATCTCATATTTTTTATTGTTAATTATTATTGGATTTGTTAGAATTATTCCCTACAAATTAGCTATTTATATTGGAAGATTTTTAGGTGCTTTTTGTTTTCATATAGTTCGAGTAAGGAGAAATATCGTTTTAAAAAATTTAGATATTGCCTTTGGTAATTCAAAAACCAAAAAAGAAAAAATTGAGATTGCTAAAAATAGCTATATGAATTTTGCAATGACCATTGTTGAAATCATAAAAATCCCTTACTCAAAACCAGAATTTATCAAACAAATAGTGCAAATAGACGATTTGGATAAAATTGAAACTTTAAGAGGAGAGAACAAAAAGAATAATTTCATTGGCTTAACCGCTCATCTGAACAATTGGGAATTGTTGGGAGCATACTTGGCTCAGATAGATTATCCTTTGTGTGTTATAGCGAAACCGATTCATAATCAAATGGTTGACACTCTACTAAATAAAATCAGAAATAAATTAGGTTACGAAGTATTCTATTCTGGGGATCCATTGAAAGAAATGATTAGGAAATCCAGAGATGGGAAAATTCTTAGTTTTTTAGCTGACCAGGATGCAAGACGAGATGGGATTTTTATTGATTTTTTTGGAACACCCGCATCAACTTTTGTAGGACCAGCGGTATTTATGAAATTACTTGATCTCCCGCTTTTAAATATTTTTATTGTAAGGCAGAATATATTCAAACACAAAATTCTTGTTAAAGATATTCTATATTTTCCTCAAGACAAAGATAAAGAAGAAGCCATAAAAGAAATTACAGAAAAACATATTAAGATTTTGGAGGAAGTAATTCGAGAATATCCTGAACAATATTTCTGGTTCCATAAAAGATGGAAAACACAAAAAGATAAAACAAAAATCTATCAATAATATAGCCACAAAAAACATAGAGACAATTAACAACGGGTGTTGACATTTTTATCGTGTCATTCTGAGCGAAGCGAAGAATCTCGTATTTCATTTATCATTGTCAGTTGTCAGTTTTTAATTTTAAATTAAAAAATATTATCTTTGTATCCTCTGTAACCTCTGTGGTTTATTACTTTTTTAAAAAGGAATCTAAATATGTCTGTTTTATTTTGTGGTGCTCATCCTGATGACGTAGAGCTAAATGCTGGTGGTCTTGCTTATAAATTAAGAAAAGAAGGGGTCTATATTCTTGATTTAACCAGGGGTGAGTTAGCTACAAATGGAACAGATGAAGAGCGAATCCAGGAATCATATAACTCTGCAAAGATTCTCAGTGTCAAACAAAGATTCATTCTCGATTTGGGCGACAATAAAATTGAAAACTCCTATGAAAATAGATTAAAGATAATTGAAATCATTAGAAGAGTGAAATGTAAAATTCTCGTTATCCCGTACTATTATGACAGGCATCCAGACCATATTAAAGCAAGCCAGATAGTTAAGGACTCAGCGTTTTATTCTGGTTTAATCAAGATCAAAACAGGTTCCGATAAACCTTTTCGTCCAAAATTGATTTTGTATTATTCAAATTTCTCAATAGTTCAACCTGATATAATTATTGATATATCAAAAGAATTTGCTCAAAAAATGAAGTCAATCAAGGCATTCAAATCACAATTTTATCAGACTAATAAAAGAAAAATACAATCATTTATCAGCACAAAAGATTTTTTAGAATCAATCGAGACAAGAGCAAGATATTTAGGTTCTCTGATAGGTGTTAAATATGGAGAGGCTTATCTTATTGATAAACCTTTCAGACTTGATAATCCATTTAATTTATGGAGCATAAAATGAAAATAGGTATTATATGTTATCCAACATACGGAGGTAGTGGAGTTGTTGCATCAGAACTTGGCAAGAATCTCGCATCATTGGGTTATGAAATTCACATCATATCTTATAAAGTCCCATTTAGAATCGAAAATGAATTTTTAGATAAGATTTACTTTCATGAAGTAAAAATGTTTGATTATCCCTTGTTTGAGAATCCCCCATATACTGTGGCAATCTCAACAACTATCACAGAAGTTATTAAACAATACGACCTTGATATATTGCACGCACATTATGCTGTTCCCCACACAATGGCAGCTTATTTAGCCAAAAAGATGGCAAGGAAAGACGATTTGAAGATTATTACTACTCTTCATGGGACAGATATCACACTCGTTGGAAAAGATCCAGCATACTTTTCCGCAGTAAAATTTAGTATAGAAGAAAGTGATGCTGTCACTGCAGTGTCTGACTGGCTAAAAAACGAGACCATAAAACTGTTCAAAGTAAATAAAGACATTAGAACAATTTATAACTTTGTAGATACAGATAAATTTAAGAAAAATTTATCGGAAAAATGCAGAGAAAAAATCGCAAAAACAGATGAAAAAATTGTGATGCACATCTCCAACTTTAGACCAGTAAAAAGAGTTCAGGATGTTATCTATACTTTCAGTGAGATTATCAAACACATTCCAGCAAAGCTTGTAATGGTCGGTGATGGTCCCGATAGAAGTCTTGCTTTTTCACTTACCACAGACCTTAACATCCAGGACAAAGTTTTGTTCTTAGGGAAACAAGTCAACATTGAATGTGTCTTACCCTTTGCTGATCTTTTGTTACTACCAAGTAATTTTGAATCATTTGGACTTGTAGCTCTTGAGGCAATGGCTTGTGAAGTTCCTGTTATTGGAACAAATGGTGGTGGACTTCCAGAAGTAGTCATTGAAGGTGAAAATGGATATTTATGTAATGTCGGTGATTATTGTGAGATGGCAGAAAAAGCTGTAGCACTCTTAGGAAACGATGATCTCTATAAAAAGATGAGTAAAAAATCCAGAGAAAGAGCCATTGAAGTTTTTAATCAAAATAAAATCGTAAAGCAATATATGAATCTCTACAATGAAGTTTTAGCAAAATATTGAAAAAATGTGGTGCGACATTTACGTCGCAAGAGATGCGAACCAAAGTTCGCACCACAAGAGATATCAGCGTATCATCTCCACCTTATTCTTCCAGCAATAGTTTTTATATTGACTCTCATACAAAAAAACTTTATAAAAAATAAATTAAACATTTTTATTATAATAGCAATCTAAACTAATAAGATAATGCAAATAAGCGAAAAAGAAAACAAAGAAAATAATTTATTAATCTCTTCATCATCTATTGATGTTCAGAATATCATTAAAGAAATTAAAGAACGCATTGATAAAAGGAAAAGAGATGGTATCTACCTCAAGGGTGATGATGTTGCACAATTAGAAGAGATTGAATTGAAACTGAAAGAAACAGGAGAATTAGGTCAAAAATTATTGAGATTAAACACCTTTGCGACGATAGATTTAGAAGGCGATCCAATCGTTTCTCATAGAAAAATTGCGGGTCCTGTTATCAAACTTTTTAAAAAGATAAGTAGGGTTGTGATAAGAAAATATACGGATTCGATATTTTGCAAACAGAGTAATTTTAACTCTGAAATTATTAGTTACTTAACCGATATTAGCTTAAAATTAAATCAAATAGAAAAAGAACTAAATAAACTCAAACAACTGATTAAAAACAATGAAAAGAAATAGTTTTTCTATTACACATATTAGCGTCTTTATTGTTATTTTATTATTATCATCATTAATTTTTATTGATGGGTTATTAAACAACCTCACAGCTTTGGATTATGAAATAGTAAGCACCTTTTCTACCAATAATTCCAAACCCCAAATCAAAGTTGACAAAGATAATAACATTCATATTATCTGGCAGGGAATTACCGATGGCATAGAACATATATTGTATAGGGAAATGAGAAATAATAAGTGGGAAGATGTTTTAATTATAGATAATGAACTAAGTGAAAAAAATAAAAATCCTTTTATTATTTTAGACAATAATACTAATATCCATATCTTCTGGTCGGGGAAAATCAATTCTAACTTCAGGATTTTTCATTCCTACCGAATCAATGGGTACTGGTATAAAGATAAAAACCCTGTTGATAATCTTCCGGAACAAGATAATGAATATCCAAACGCTGTTGTTGATGAATATAATACAATTCATCTTGTATGGTTTTCCGGCAATAGTATTAATGATAGAATTTACTATGGAATTAGTAGAGATAAAATTCATTTTGATATTTACGGTCCCCTTGACAATAATCCGAATAATTACAATTGGTTCCCCCAGCTTTTCAATCTGGAAAAACTTTTGCTAACTTATTTTGCATCCATCAATTCAAATTTCTTTGTGAAAGCTCTTGAAGTTGATGAAAAAAATATGTTTGAGAAAAATAATTTGGATTATGACCTCGATACCACTATCTCCAATAAACTTCCCCAACTACTTTCTAAAGATGGAAAAGAATTAATGGCTTTATGGTATGACACGTATAAAAATTATGATAGAATATTCCTATTAATGAATCAGAATATTTCTATTATTGATGATAATGCTAATGAAGATAATTATTTTCCTTTTGGAGTTTTTGATAGTAAAAATGATCTTCATATCGTCTGGTGTTCCTCCAGCCAGAACGAATCAAAAATATTATATAAATTTATAACCTCCAACTTTGCCTCAAACAAAGAAGTAATTATAAGTGATGAGAATAAATATTTTTCCTCCCCCAAAATTGATATTGATAATTCAGAAACACTGCATCTGGTCTGGTATTCAAGTTATTCTGATGGTGGAGATGGTTCTATATATTATAAAAAATTGTTAGCAAAAGAATCAGCATTTAATAATTCAGTATCAGATAGTAACCCCTTTTTAGCCTATTATGATTCAACTTTGAATGCTATCAGAATATCATTAATCAATGAGGAATCACTTACATATAACATCTATAGAAAAAGAGCTGAAGATTTATTCAATATTGAGAATATGGTCACAAACAATTTTTCGGGTTCGGAATTTGTTGATTTTAATATTATCCCCAAAGAAAAGTATATTTATAGAATTGAAATATACGATAAGAGTGCTTCCGAAAAAACTCTTCTCGATTCGCTCTCTATACCGATCAATACAAATCAATAAACCATTCATTAAAATATTGACAACAAATCTACTTTTTTAAATCATTTCCTAAAAATATTTGAATTGATACCAAGTATATGCGAGACAAAATTGTTTTTTACTCACAAAAAATATCCTTCTTATTGTTATTGATTACGCTTCTTTTAAGTCCATTTTTTTTATTTCCTAATATAGTTCTTGATGAGCACACCGTTCTTGCCAAAAAATATTTTGTCACATTCAGCAGTATTATATTTCTATTTTTCTTTATTTTTTATTTATTCTTTGCAAAAAAAATTAATATCACAAAACCAGTTATTCTGGTTCTTGTCTTTGCTTGTTTAACCTTATTGTCATCATTCAATTCGATCAATGTCCCCTTTAGCCTGATTGAATGCTTACTATCATTATCAACTATTTTCTTTTTCTTTTTTTCTTATTATCTCATTAAGAATTTCAGAAATATTCGTAAAATATTTTTTATTTATGTTTTCACTGCTTCGGTCATTTCAATTATTGGTTTTTTACAATACTTCGGTTATGATATTTTACAATATCCATTTAAATATGTCTTAACAGAAGATGAGAAAAGATTCAAAGTATTAGCAACATTAGGTAATCCTGATTATCTTGCCGGATATCTTTCTCCTATCCTTCTAATCCTTATTTCGATTATGCTTGCGGTTAAAAAACATATTTATTTGTTCCTGCTCTTGATTCTCAATGTTGTTATAACTCTCACCGTTTTATTTACCGAATCGCGTGCTAACTTTGTTGGATTATTCATTGGAGTCATAATGATATTAGTTTATTTTTATCTATACCGGCAAGAACTTCCACTCTTTAAAACTTTTTCACAAAAACAGGTCAGGTACGTAAGCATATTCCTCTTCCTTTTTATCCTCATAGGGTCATTCATATTTATCGGTAAATACAAATCAAACATTCTAAATAGGATGAAAGAACTATTAAGCTTTAAAATAGTCGGAGGACATAAAGAAAGAAGTATATTTTACATTCTTGCAAATGAGATGATATTTGACCATCCCTTTCTTGGTGTAGGAATTGGGATGTATAAAATTGAATATACAAACTATATCGAAAAGTTGTCTACGAATCCTTCCCTGCACAAATCATTTGATAATATTCTCAAATCTTATCCCAATACAATAGCAGAACATGCACACAACGATTTTTTGGAAATATGGGCTGAAAGAGGTTCATTAGCCTTTTTTGTTTTTCTCTATATTCTTGTCCTATTTTTCTTTCAACTTTACCATATCACAAAGGATAATAATATTTCCTCGTCGAAACGTTTCTTTTCTGTAGGAATTATAGCTTCTATGATATGTTATTTTCTACATGCTATGGCGAATTTCCCTTTCCATTCACCCGAAAGAGGTGTTTTATTCTGGGTCATTCTCTCACTTGGATTCAGAATTGGAGAATTAACCGCAAGAAGTCTCAGGGGTCACAGAGAAATAAAAAAATAGAACTACGCCCCCCCTAACCCTCCCCCTCAGGGGGGAGGGAAGGGTGGGGGAACGGATTTTTCACAGATATGATTAGAATTAATAAAACTACACTTCTCTTAATCCTCTTATTTACCATTCTCATATTAAACAGTCTATTAAACGGCGAAGAATACATCTACGATGAGAAAGCTTTTGCACTGTTCAGATCAGCACAGTTGTCAATCGAAAAGAAAAAGTTTGATAACGCAAAAGAAAAATTGCAAACTCTGATTGAGAAATACCCTTATACGCGTGAGGCTCAGAGAGCAAAGGAATTGCTGAAAGACATTGATGATAGAAAAATAAAAAGCGAAATAGATGATGCCTGGGAATTAAAAAATCAAAACAAACTGATTGAATCATTGGATAGACTTAAACAAATTAAGAACAAATACCCAAATTGTAAATATGAGAAGGAAATTAATACACGATTAAATGTCTTAGAAAAATTGATCGTATCTAAGGAAGAACAAAAGGAAGTAAAGGATAAAATAGACAAAGAACTCCAGGAATCTTTAAAATTAAGTCGGTATTACAGCGAATCCTCTTTCAATTCTATTATTAATCTACCAGAAAATTCGGATAACGATTTTTTTATTGCCTATACTAATCTCGACTACAAAACAAGATTACTGATTCGAGATTGTATCCCTGTAGTCACCGAGTATCTCGATGAACGTGCAGACTGGCTTATTCCAAAAACGAATTTACCACGATACGAAAAAATAATGAAATCACAAGGAGACAAAATTAGAGAATGTGCTGTCTTAATTTTCACTTTTATTGGGGATGAGAGACAAATCTGGCTTGACCTTGCAATCTATTTTGGAACCTCTAAAAATACATTCGATGTAAAATTAAAAGAATTAAACAGCAAGATTAGAGATTATTACGATAAAAATGAGGAACTTGTTTTAAAAATGCTGAACATTACTTGATTAGAAAAATGGAACTACGCCCCCTCCCTAACCCTCCCCCTCAAGGGGGGAGGGATGGGTGGGGGATATAAGAGATAAATCTCGCACCACATCATACTTATTCGTAAACGCCCATTGATTCCGTTTTAGGTTCCATAAATGCAGCAACCGATGTTTTTCTTCCCACTCCCCCACTTGGAAATGCCTTCATCATAAGACTGAATTGAACATTTATCTGATTCTTCTCATCAACATCATCACCAACTTCATAAGATAATAAAAGTGTTGCGACCCAATCGTGTAAATCCCTCGAAATGGAAACATCCTGCCTTTCAATTTTTCCTTCATCAAGGTCAACTCTACTCGCTAATTCCATTCGATATTTTTCACCCACAGGAAATCCAAATCTTGCAGAAAGATACCCCTGCCCTTTTTCGTAATCATCATCTTCATCATCATCTATCCAGTGATAAATCTTTTTGAGTTCATCTTTTAATGGATCCTCATTAAGATATTGAATATAAAAAACATCAATAAGAGAATAGTATCTTTGATCGACGGTATTCAATCCAAATGAGCTACCCAATAATACGGTATCCCGAGTATATTGATATTCATCAGAAGGATCTCTTATCTGGTCAGAATACAATTGAGAGTAAATAGAAAATTTCCTGGTCTTTTTCTTATTAGCTGTATTAAATCCAGCAAATGCATAGTATAGATTTTCGTTAGGAGTAATATCGCTATTGCCCTGTAAATTTATCCCACCACCAGCAACAATTTCATAATATGGTTTTGGATTAAAAAATCTCAAATACGTATTAACCAGATGCTCATCGGTCCTGAAATTGAACACATCCCAACGATATAAATAATTACCTATCGCTCTCTGAAAATCACCATAGGAAAAACCAGAGACTTTTCTATACATATAATTGATTTCACCGGTTAAATTTGGATTAAATCGCGCAAGAAGTCGTAAAGAAACATCAGCGCTAAATGTTTCTTCGTCTATATCATTATAACTGACCACCTTTTTACCAATCAGAACAGAATCATCATCAATTCTAATAATCCCATAACGTGCCCTTCTTATAGCTTGTTGTAATGGGTCCAACCAGGTTGGATCCAATAAGGGATTGTAAGTAGCATTCATCATCTCAGTATAGGAACTAAAATGGAAATCCAATTCATCAGGTGAACGTTGAAAGTAATTGCCTCCTAATCCAAACTTCGCGACAAACGTATATTTCTCACTCAATTTTAACCGATACATAAATGTATTATAAACATCAAGTCCACGAATGTAGGCATCATCACTTGTCCGATAAAAATTAAAACCTGGGTCAAGGGCATTTATCGCTTTCACATCAGTTTTAAACCAAAATGGTGTTCCCTTGATATTTAAATATCTTGTCGCAAAATCAAACTCGGGGACATGCTTTGAGATTCTTCCAAATCTTCTAACATCAAAAGAATCATCTTCTATATCATTCCATTCATTATCGTTTGCCTCTGGATCTATAAAATTCTGTCTTCTATCACGAGTCAATCTATCCTTAAATGAAGCAGAGATTCTTGCTATGAAATCAGGCTTGTTCAAAGTGATTGCACCAATTCCTTCTCGCTCAGCAATTCTTCCTCTATATTCTTCCGAATAACTGAAAAAATCCTTATAAACGTGTGGATCGCTCACCATATCCAGAACTAATTGAACATACAAATCCTTTGTGATTTCTAATCGTTGCTTGATATTTGCCTTCCATCTATTAGCTGAACTATGTTCTTCCTCATCCTCATTCCATTTTCTATCATCAATTTGATAAAGATCAATAATACCCTTATACTTGCCACCCCAGAACTTATATTGGTAAGTCACTCCTTTACCTATCCCACGTTTTGATAATAAATCAGCCAGTAAAGTAAGATGACCTCTATTATACATTTGATCTTCATATTCTGTCTTATGATGGTAAGAATAAAAAATTCTTGTATAAGCTCCAACTCTTGAACTATAACCAAATTGAAAATGCCACGGTGTACCTTCTTTCAGTGATTTTGTATAAACAGGGAAGAACATAACAGGAACATTTCTCACATATAAAACTGCACTTTTGGCAAAAAATCTTTCTCCAATTTCTAATTGAATCTCTTTGGCGCGGAAGAAATAATGCGGTATCTCAAATTCACAGGAAGAAACATCTGTATCTGTAAAGAATGCTTCTTTCTCGCTTAATCTCTCCAATTCTGGTGCCTTAAAATATGTCTTACCTGAAATTCCATTTGCGTCAAAGGCTACTCCTTGATAAGTATCAAGATTTAGAATCAACCTATCAGCCTTCATCTTCTCTTTAGGAGTTTTTAAAAATACATTGCCACTTGCTTGTATTTCCTTGAGACGCAAATCAATAATGACCATATCTGCTGTTATTATCATATCTTTTTGTGTAATAACAACGTTCTTCTTTGCATATATCATTTCATTTTCTGTATCATAATCGAGAATTTCTTCAGCGGTTATATTAATAGGAGCGTTAGGAGTAGCTTCTGTGGTAAATTCATCATAAATTCCGTATGAGAAGTTTAATGAAAATAAAAAGAGAACCGAGATGAAAATAATTTTCATAAAATTATTATCTCTTTTCATACATTCCCCTATTTATTAATAGTCTTATACAAAAGAATACTCCCAATTATTGCCATACCGATATTAGGCAACCATATATATAATAAAGTCAATGGATTTCCTTCTTCACCTGCAGCTGATGCAAACTGAACTATTACATAATAGGCAAATACAAGAATAAACGTAATACCGAATCCTGTCGATTTACCAGTGGGTTTAACCATTATCCCAAAAGGAATCCCTATTAAAACAAAAGCAATACAGGAGAAAGGTATAACAATTCTTCTATACTTTTCAACAATTAATTCATTAGCTTTTTTCTCGGATGAACTTGCTTTAATTGCACTTTCCAATTCGTTAAATGTCATCTCTTTTCTACCTTTTTTATAACGACCATATTTATCCCTTTTGGTTATCCCTGGATTAATTTCTTTTTCAACCTCATCAAAAAATGAAACAACATACTCTCTTTCTTTTTGGACTTTAGTATCTTCTTTCGCTTTATCTCTATTACTCACACCCGGACCTTCTGAGCTACTTTTAACATCTCTAATTGTCTGTATACTTCCATTGAATAACTTTATTGTGACGATATCTTTTTTCATATCAGGAAAAACTTGAGCCCTTTGTGCTAAAATCCTGAGAGGTGTTTCAATATTTTCAGTTGTATCTTTAGAGGTTTTCTTCCCTTTTTTATCTTCTTTGATTTCCTTCTTATTCAAAATACTTATCCCCAACATTTCTCCAGTTTTAGGGTCTCTATCTTTAAAATAAATGATTGTGTCAGTATTACTGACAGAAAAATCATCATAATATTTTCTTGGTTCAAAGTTTGATATGATTTTATAGGCTATTTGATATTGTATATTTCTCATCTTATAAATCAGATTGGGAATAAAATTAAAATCAATATAAAAGAGAAGAAAAGATAACAAGATAGAAATAATTATGACTGGTAAAAAAAGGTGAAATAAATTTAACCCACAGGTTCTCATAACCATAATCTCTCTATCCGCAGAAAGCCGTCCGAAGGTTAATAATACTGATATGAGCAGAGCCATCGGGATGGTAAACTTTAAAATAGTTGGGAGAAGATATATTATGAGTTTAAATACAAGGTTTGATTCGACACCTTTAGCAAATAATATATCAGTTAGCGAGAATAACTCCTTTATGAATATCAAAAATGTAAATATGATTAGCCCTAATAACCCGGGTCCTATTAATTCTCTTAATACATACTTCTGTAAAATCTTCAAATTAAAACTCCTCACCTAAATTATCCAATTTAGAAAAAACAAATTATGAAAATTTAAACACTCTATGATAATTAATCAATGGATTTTTTAATCAATTTTATTTTTAGATGTAATAGTCGGATTATAAATTTTGAAGAAGTTCTGCTCCTAAATGAAAAAGATTTTATGTGGAGTGCGGCAGCTTGCTACCGCTTTATCTGGCGAGACCTTGGTCTCGCCTATTTATAAGGAGCACATATATGCGCCCACCACGTTGGAAGCAAGCTTCCAAAAAACAAAGCGAAAGCAAGCTTTCGCACTCCAAAGAATAATTTATGAATAAAACTTTATAAAAATTCATAATCAGACCACTATTAAAATTATTTGTAGTATTACTGCACTGCGCCTTTTGTTATCTCCATAAAAATATCTTCCAAATCAAGAGTCTCTTCTTTAACAGCTGTGATTCTCAAGCCATTAAGTATTAATAACTCCAGAATTGGCGCTATGTTTTCTAATTTATAACTGCATTCCACTTCAATGCTGTGGTCATCTCTCTCTACACTAATCACATAATCCTGAGATTTAAGCAAATCAACAGCTCTTTCCGGTTCAGATTCTATCGTTAGATAAACAAATTTCTCACCCTTCATCTTCTCAATAATAACACTTACTTCTCCAGAGGCAAGTAAATTCCCTTGTTCAATTATCCCAATCTTGTTACAGAAGTCCGAGAGTTCAGTGAGTATATGAGACGAGATTAAAATAGTCTTTCCCATTTTCCTTAGTTCTTTTAATAATTCCCTCAACTCAATCCTCGCTCTTGGATCAAGTCCAGATGCAGGTTCATCCAATAGTAATACATCAGGATTATGTAATAAGGTCTTTGCCAGACACAATCGTTGTCTCATTCCACGCGATAATTCTTCAACAAAAGAATCTCTCTTCATCTGAAGGTCTGTCAACTCAAGAACATCATCAATAATCTTTTTCCTTTTTGTAATACTTATCTTATAGGAAGAGGCAAAGAAATCTAAATATTCCCATACCTTAATATCAGAATAAACACCAAAACTGTCTGGCATAAATCCAATATGTTTTCTCACATCATCAGGATTTCTTCTTATACAATAATTACAAATATTTGCTGAGCCTGATGTCGGCTTTAATAATGTCGACAACATCAATAAAGTAGTGGTCTTACCGGCACCATTTGGTCCAATAAAACCAAAAATATCACCCTGTTCAATAGACATATTCAAATCCTGCACAGCCTTTATATTTCCAAAATGTTTAGTTAGATTTATGGTTTCAATCATTCCATCAACTCTCCTGTAAAACTGACATTAATATCAGTAACCTGTCCTTCTTTCCAATTAGGTTGTTGGGGTTTTTCAGAATTGAGTCTTACCAGAACCTCTCCCCTTTTAGGACTGAAATAACTTGCAGTCAAGGGTGTGTTAGGAGATAGAACTATGTTTTCCCAATCATTTGTCTCAAAATTATATATAGAGCTTTCAACATTTAACATATCAGGGATTGCAGAAATATTTAATAAACGAAATTTATCAACCTCAAAAGGTGGTTTAAAAGAGAAAATAATATAACCATTAGAAAATTTTATTGGTTCAACATACGGATTATAAATAAAAGCGCTTGATTGATGAGGAAATTTTATATTATCTGCTTTATAATCAACCAAAGCTTTCCTCACTAAATTAGTTGGCAAACTAAAACCTCTCCCCACTCCTGAAGCCGAATCACTTGAACGAGCCAATTCACAATTAAGCTCTGCAATTAATAAATTAATATTTTCCTCTCTACCAACACTCTTGCCAACGTCTAAATTACTAAAATTACCTTCAATCCATCCTGCAATTGCAATAATCCCGTTTCTTGATAATTCAAGCTTAGAATCAATAAATAAATTCTCCAGCAATCCTTTTCTTAATTCAACAATCTCTTCATCTTCCTTTTTTAATAAATTTCTCGAATTTTTTATTTGAGAAGTAGAGTAAAGAAGAGTTGGGTGTTTAAAATTTTCAATCTCTTGCATCGTATATTTAACTTCAATAGTTTGGCCAGCATCTAAATCGCCGATTAATGCACCCATTATTCCACATAGAAACATACAGTCTTTTATTTTATACTTTGTTTTATTCGTGATAGTTCCATACAATGAATCAGATGAAATTTTTAAATCTGCATCTACAAATCCACTCAGCTCTATTTGATTCAAACACTCAAGATAAGTTGTAGTCCAGATTTTCATCATTTTATCTGTTATTCTAAATATTTCATCAGTCTCATTTAGAGTTTGAACATTCTCAAAATCTCCCTGATGAGATTTTCGAGGATAAGGAGTCCAGGATGTATCCATTCGTTTCATCCAATAAAACTCTTCTGAGATAATAGCATCTTTATTTTTTATTTGAATATCAAATTTATTTCTTTTCGGGGTAAAAAGCAAACTCGAACCATTGATTCTGCCATTGTTTGAGCCCTGAACAGTATTAATAATTGAAACATTTCTTAAAATAAGATTTCCACCCCTTTGTAATAAACCATAGATATAAATCGAGATGCTGAAAATAATAACAATGACCGGGATTGTTATCCAGGCTAATTCCAGCCTCTTCTTTTTCCTCAATATCAAAAAATTTATGGGACAAACAACAATGAGATAGATAAGCAAAATAATGCCAATAGCCTCGACTTTGGGTGGTTCCAGATACTTGATTTTACTGATGAAATTCCTGAAATACCCAATGGCAAATTCAGCAAATTTATAATGTCTATTATCATTCAAAAATCCTAACCAAAATCTATCCTGACCATTCCATCCTTTAAATGGAAGTTTATCTATATCAAATGCCAAATAATAAACTTCTCCTAATCCATATTTGCCCTTAACAATCAAAGGTATGTCTTCAACCTTATTAATAACAATACCGTTTTTTAATTTTGAGTTTGATACGACGATGTCCCCTTCAGAACTTTTTAATTCTTCATTATATATTTTTAATCTATTAACAATATTTGAACCGATTATTTCAACAGGCAACATTTCCTCAATAAATGAGTCCTTGAATAATTGCCATTTCGAACCTACAGATACGATTAATCTTCCACCATTCCCAATCCAATTTTTTAGGGCATCGGCTTGTTCATCACTTAACATCTTTTTTTGATAATCAGAAATAATGATTAAATCTATGCCATCAAACCCAAACCATTTATCAGGAAAATTTTGAGGGTCAGGTTTTATAACAGCTGAATCTACACCATTAAAGTGGTTAGTTGTGTTAAAATAAATTTGTGTTTCTGGAGAGCCGGTGAGTAATATTAATTTGCCAGAAGTTGTTATCAGAGAAAGAACAATAGTATTGCTCAAAATTTCCTTTTCTTTTTTATCTCTGAGGATAATATCAATCCTATTATCCATTGGTTCCTTAACATAGAAACAGAACTTTTTATTTGAGAATGGAGGAAGCTTAATTTCTTTTACATATTCAACATTTTTACCCGCCGCTGCGAGTGCGGAAATGGCTAATGTTCCTTCAAACTCTGATATACTTACTTGTTGAGTTTGATTTGATAATACACCATTAGTTAATTGAATTGTCACAGGGAACCAACTGTTCTCTTTGTATTTACCATCAAATCCGGCTGAGACCTGCATCTGGATTGGTATTGGCTGTTGTGGTTGGGAAAATAATAAATTGTAAGAAGAGAAAAATAAGATGAAAAGTATGATTAAAATCAAAGAAGTAGATTTCATTTATTAATTTTTATGTTTCCCTTTAGAATCTTATATAGAGGAATATGGCATTCCGAACTTGTTTCGGAATCTCAAGTAAGATACTGAAACAAGAGATGCTGAAACAAGTTCAGCATGACAGGATACCTCAATCTATTAAAAGTCCCATTCTTATTCTTTCAATAAATTATCTTCTTCATATTTGAGCTAATCACTAAAATCAATAAATTTGTTTTATCAAGAACATCGATTTGAGAGCTATGAAAAATTAATGACCGCGGTAGTGTCATTCCTGCAAAAGCAGGAATCTATTTTTTTTAAATAACTTTAATGTATTTCTGGATTCCCACTTATGTGGGAATGACAGATTAATTAGTTTTTCAGAAATTTCAACTTAAAATTATATTCTATTGTGTATCTATCTTCACAATGTGAGCAAAAAAATGCAAAATGCACTGCTTTATTTTAATTATAATCTCATCAATCTAAAACAAACTGGATAATAACTTAATGGTTCTTAAACATATATAAAAGCAAATTCAATTATATTGAAATCGGCATTATTATTGCTTATTAATATATCAGGTTGTTAAGCGATGTTTAAACTATACTAAATCCTGTCTACGGCAGGAATTATGGGAATCGCTTAACAACCGATTGAAAAACAGCAAACACTTTGTAGGGATAGAACAATGTTCTGTCCCTACGATAATATTATCATTCGTAATTTTTGTTATCTTCAAAAATCGATGATAAAAGAAGTGATTATTATGATTAAATATATCTGTCCAATTTGCTTTCGTGTCATTAACGAATGCGATTTTGAAAAACATAGACTCGAAGAAGAGATTGTTATTAATACGTTAAAAAAAGCTAATCCCCAATGGTCAGAACCTGAAGGAAACTATACAAAATACATACAACTGCTTTCAAACTATAATGGCTTTAAAGGATGGCTAATATAATTTTTATATTATATTGATGATATTGATATTATATGGCATTATTTCAAGTATATTATGAAGATATCTCAAATTATTCCACAAATTAAAAGATTTCCACTTTTTCCCCTCATTGCATAATGCAAAATATATTATTTTCAAAATGCAATCGAATTAATTCGTAAGCTGATTTTACTGAAAATTTCAAATTCTTAAACTTATTCAACAGTCAATACAAAAATTGTTGATTCCATAATAAATCCCTGAAATGTTTGAGGATCATATAATCCAACTTCAAGTATTTTATTATATTTCCCTGGTTGAGTTGGTGCCCAGCTTGTTAAAGTAAAATTAATTTCTCCTTCTCCTTCAACATCTTTATAACTGGGTCGTGTTTTTGTATCAAAATGCACTGTTAAATTATATAATTGAAAATTCCCCTCTTTCTGAGCAATTTCTTGCATCAAATGAGCATCAGGTTTGATATTCGCAGCTAATTTAATTGGAGATTTTACCTTATATTTTGCTGTAACACCAATAGTAAACTCCGCTCCAGGTTTAGCATATATTATAACTCTATTATTAAACATAGGATCATTAGTGTCTTTGTATTCTATTAATTTTCCCCCATATGAGATTGTCGTAGCATTTATTAACATCCCTTCAGTTTTCACTTTCCCCTCATCATAAATAGGATAAACACCTTGTTGAAGAGTTCCAATTGATGCATTTTGCGAAACCACTCGTTCGCTCAAGGATGCATTAGGAGGAATGACTAAATCAAAAGGATTTCCCCAAATGGCATCAACATCAACAATTAATTCAAGTAGTGAGGGATTTTCCCCCATCATCACCTTTACCCGATCAACATACCCATCTTCTAAAAGATCAAACCAACCGGTGAACTCTCCAGAACCTTTTGTATATTCAGGACTTGGATGGCTCCCTGCGTCAGATGGCTCACCTTTCGTAAATGGTATAACCCATATCCTGCATTTCTCTGCAGATGCTAATGTATAAGAAACCTTAACATTAAGTTTATAATTTTGTCCATTCCCATTAAACTTAACAGGAAGTTTTGGTTCAAATGATATAATTTCCAATCTATCCCCTGTTTCATTTGTGGCAACCATTTTGTTACTTGATATGTTGTTGGTTTGTTTACATTTATATTAGGCGATTGAGTTTGAGATGAAGTAGAATTTGGAATGATTTGAATTTCAGATTTCAATTCTTGTGATCTTTGAGTTTCATTTTGTTTTTTTATACTATCAGTCTCAATCTTTTTTGATTGATTTTCCACAACAACTCCAGATTGAGGAGTTTGTATAGGAACAAGAGTTGGTTTGTATTCTTTCTGAACAGACGCTACCTGGTCATTTTGAATAGTAATATTAACACCATTGCATAGAATAACAGTCTTTTTCTCATCTTGAGAAATGATTTCCCCTTTAATAACTCGACCGCTTCTAAGCTTAATTTCGTCAGCTAAAATATTCAAAATAAATAACAATGATATAACTGTTGTAACAATTACTTGAAAAAATATTCTTCTTATCATTATTTTCCCTCTTCTAAAAATTTTAAATTACAAAAAACGAGAACAATTTCTACCTATTTATTCCATTCTTCTGGAAGATGATTGATAGCAGTCCAGAAAGTCCCCTTGCTAGTAGTTATATAACATATACCTTTTGATGAAGCAAAAATGATATCTCTATCTTTATCATAAGCAACAGAAGGAACATTGATCCATTTTTGTGGACTATCTTTTTTAGAACAAACAAATTGCGGTGCAGTAAACAATCTTGCTAAACCTGCTTGAGGATTGTCAGGGATAATTGGTATCCATGTCTCACCTTTATTTTCACTAAAGAACATACCTTCCATTGTATAATCAGATTCCCCTTGCATTCTTGAAATTTGGCAGAATAAAATATTCTCAGAACCGAGGAATTCTATCCACTTCACATAGCTTCCCATATTATCACGTTCAAACTGAGTCTTTAAATATTTTCCTCTTTCAGGTAACAAAAGATCAATCTTGTTAAAAACTTTTGATTCTAAATTCCAAGGAGTATCTTCCACAGGAATTTTTTGCCAAGTTTTACCATCATCAGCACTGACCCTGCAATTGTAAGTATCCCAAGCACCAAGACGAACATAATGTCTGCCATCAATCAATACATATTTACTAGCAGAATCATCAAGTTTGGAAATTACTTGTACCTGATTTGAATCGAGGTTTATACAAGCAAAGGTTCCATCTACTAAAGAGACTATAACCTCACGAGGATTTGGTAAAGACCAGAAAGCACTCCCCACTTGTTTTGGTTTTTCATTTGCAACAGAAGCATATAAAGGCATAATAACTCGCCAAGTCGCACCGCTATCCTCAGTTATTATTAAGTCGCTATTCCCTCCCAAGCCTGCTAACATTGTTGAATCAGAATGGGGAGAAGGATAAATATTAGTACACCAGGATCCCTTTTTTACAACAGGAGGTTTCTTAATGACATTCCAAGTTTTACATTCATTATCGGTAACAAGGACTATAGATTCCCAGGAATTCTTACTAACTGCTCCTCTAAAAATCCATCGACCTTTTTCAGTAATAATTGGGACACCACAATAACAAGGGATGGGAAGCTTTATATCAGAAAATATATTTGAGTCCTGAGGTTGGGTAACCTCCGTTGTTGGGGATGTGGATATCGTTTCTTTTTGAACGGATAATATTTCATCATTATTAATAGTTATATTAACACCATTACATAGAATAACAGTCTTTTTCTCATCTTGAGAAATGATTTCCCCTTTAATGACTCGTCCACTCTTAAGTTTAACTTCATCTGCAAAAGAAATGAGAACATAAAAAAAAAGAATAATACTAAGGATTTTAACTCTCAAAAAAATCATTTTAAACATTGGAATTTATTCCTCTTTCATATGTTTATATTTCATTTCATTTCATCTTAATGATTATTTTATCTATTTGTTCTTAATCCATAAAATTAATTTTCCCGAAATTCTATCCCATAATTTTACAGCACCCCAAAAATGTCCTGTTAAAATTTTTGAGCCATCTGGAGAAAATGCTACAGAAGTTACAGTTCCCTCAACTCCGTGAGGACCACTTTTCAAAGTATAAACTTCTTCTATAGTTTTAGCATCCCATAACTTAGCCCCGTGTGGTTCCATTTGACCAGTAAGAATCCACCTCCCATCAGGTGAAAACGAACCAGAACATACTGCTTCAGCCATATCCTCAATTTTTTTAATTATAGACTTTGTCGAGAGATCTAAAAATATAAGTGAGCCTCCTGATGCCATTAATGCTTTGCTTCCATCAGGTGAAAATGCAACAAAATTAATAGGTCCAGAATCTCCTTTAAAAGTTAATAGTATATTGCCAGTAGCTGTATCACACAATATCGCCGAATTTTCACTAATCCCGGATCCTGTTATAATCCACTCACCATCAGGTGAAAAAGCAACGCATTTGATTCCACCACTATGATGTTGGAAAGTTTTTATAAGTTGCCCTGTTTTTGTAATCCATAATTTAGCAGTATGATCAGAAGAACCTGTCACAATTTTCTTTCCATCGGGTGAAAAAGCTACTGAATTCACTTCATCGGTATGTCCTTCAAATGCACTAATTGGTGATCCTGTTATTGTATCCCATAATATTGCTGTTTTATCATCTAATCCCGTTAATATTGTTTTCCCATCGGGAGAAAAAACCGCACTATTGACATAAGATTGATTACTTTTTAAATCACGAATGTGTTTTCCACTGGATGTATCAAATAATGATATTATATATTTGTGGGCAACTAAAAAGGTTTTACCTTCTGGGGAGAAATCAACTGAACTTAAATTCGCATTAAATGGAAAGCATATAGGTTTAATCTCAGTATTTCTAACATTTGTTGACAAGTTGTTTACGGGTTTTTTACCTTCTTCGATTTTAACTTGTTCATTATAAATATTTAGAGCTAAAATCCAAAATATTAATATGCAAAAGACAACTATTTTAATCCGCGTTTTATAAGTAACTTTCTTAATATCTTCTAAATACATAGTAATATGAGTAAACATCTCTTAACCTGTTATTTGAATTTATTTAACAACCAGAACAAATGGATATTCTTTGATCACAATCGTGCTCCATGTCTTAGGATCAAAAAGACCTATGCTTAGGATTTTATCATAGTCTCCTGGATCAGACGGTGCCCAACTGGTGAGGGTGAATGTGATTTTCCCCTCACCATTCACATCAGAATATCCGGGTCTCGTTTGTGTATCAAAGTGTGTTGTCACGCTGTACAAATTCTTTAAACCTAATGATTCCGCTTGTTTGTTTACATCGTCGATATCAGGTTTGATGTTAGCAGCAAGTTTTGTAGGTGAATCTACACGATAATAAACAGTCACTCCCAATGTGAATTCTTTCTTTGGTTCTGTAAATACGTATAATTCACCTGCATCACCATTGCCCGAGATTAATAGTTCGATAATATCAAGTGCCATCTTATTTTTATGAAATATGTTTACGGATTCCATCATCGTACCTTCTGGGGAAGCTATGAGTGAAGCATTAGAGGGTGCTTGTCTTACACTAACATTTGTATCAGAAGGAATAATAAAATTTGGTGGTTCTTGAGGTAATGGCTCATTGATTTCTTGTCCCCCATAGTTTTCCAAAATTTTGATTATTCCCTCATCGCGATCTAACTTATCGCGATATAACTTTGCAATAGTCAATGGAGTTGAACCTGCAGTTACGGTATAACCTATAAATTGTTTAGTGTTGGGATCTCTACCAAACGAACAATTTTCAGCCTTACTGGTTCTCGCATTTACATCAGCACCTTTAGCGATAAATAACTCAACCATTATCTTATTGCCCTTATTGACTGCATTATGTAGTGGTGTCCAACCATTAGCATCTTTGGCATTGACTTTCGCGCCTTTATTAATAAGTAATTCCGCCATTTCTCGCTTTATATTCATGTCGCTTGTTTCACTCCAGAGAGTAGTCATCAATGGGGTGTTACCACGAAGATCCCTGCCATTAACATCGGCTCCTTTGTTAATTAGCAGCTCAACTAACTCCTTATTGCCTTTCCTTATAGCTGCATGCAAGGGTCTATATCCTGTGATTCTCTTATATTTGGCTCTACAATTGGCTAAAGCTGGTTTTGACGATAGAAGTCTTTCCATCATTTCCTTGTCCTCTTTCTCAATGGCTTCCATTATCGCTGTTTTTTCCTCTGGGCTTATCCTTGTAGAAGTTGTGACAGAAGCGGAAACCTCTGGTAAGGTTGTAGAGGTGAGAGATGGTTCATTTCCTCTTTGATAAGATAAAATCTGGTCATTTAGAATAGTAATATTTGTACCATTACATAGAATCACCGTCTTTTTTTCATCTTTCGAGATGATTTCTCCCTTAATAATTCGACCGCTCTTAAGCTTGATTTCATCAGCAAAAACAAAAAATGACAAACATAGAAAAAAAACTATAAAGAATTGAATTTTAAAGAAATTTATTTTTTGCATTTCGTTCCCTCCTCGTTTTGTTTTTATATATTATTACACCTAATTAATTTCTATTAGATCAGAAGAATAATAACATATTTTTTAGAAAAATATTTTAAAGGTTTCAATCTTCTTTGGTTTTATATTAATCTTAAAACAATTCTTTCCTGTCAGTTTAATTGCTTCAATATTTTCTTCCTTCATATTTGTCCTGAAAACCTTTGATATATTTTTATACAGGCGTATTACACCTGATTGTTCTTTATCAGTCAGATTAAAACATCGAATCACCAATGCTTCGTCATTCTCTGCTTTTTTAATCGCAGAGATAATAATATTACCTGAATCGATATCTATATAACTCAAATTTAAAGGAAGTTGCTTATTCCCTGGTAATTTGTAAGGTCTATACATTAATGATGAGATAAGAGGTCTATTTTTGAATTCATAGGCAAGCCGAAATACACTATCAGTTTCATAATCCCCTTTATGTGGACAAATGGCATATTCAAATTCCATTTCTCTTAGGCATTGAGCTTCAGGTGTTTCATACGACGGTCCAGCATTATTCGGTCTCGTGAGTAAATCAGATCGGCTTAACCAACCAACGCTTCTAAATAGTGTCAAATAATACACAACCCCATTCCTGGATTTTTCTGTTGCATATTCAGGTAACCCACAGTTCATAAACATTAAACCCTTTTGCCCATCAGTAACATCCACAAAATTTTCCTGATGAGTTGTTGGGATAGGTTTCTGCATCCAATTCTCTACTTCCTTTTGACTCGGCAACCCAACTCTTTTTTTGATCACATCAAATTTACTCTCGGCAAATACATAATCAGTATTCAGACCTGTCAGGAAAACCGCCCTCAATCGATGGTCCTTGCAATTATTAAATAACACTGTTTTAAATACTAACAACTTTTGGTTGGCACTCAAAGTTACATAAGTTGTAAGATCTAAATTACATTTTTCTTCGCTGCATTTCTTTCTATCCGCGTACAATGACTCAGGAATCTTCAATACAATGTCTATTTTATACGTAATCCTGACAGGAGATGATTCAACAACTTCAATCTTCGCCTTTGTATCTTTAGATGTAATTGTATCGCTATTCACAATCGGTGAATAATCATATTCATCACCAGCATCTTCAGTATCTTCAAAATAATGCAGGTTTGGATACTCAATTCCTGAAACCTTGTCATATAAATTTATTGTTCCATTATCATTAATCACAAATTTCAAAAATTTATTTTCACCACCATTATTCAGGGCACATAAATCTGTCTTAATAATATTGCTATTTGTATTCTTTATGAATAATGTATTGTAACCACAAGATGGCAAATCAATAACAGCTTCAACTGATATGCTCTGCATCTTCTGTGAACCATACACCACGTCATCAGTAAATATTCTGCCTATTTTGACATCAGAAGGAATGACATTCCCTTTATCATCAACAAGACATAGCTTTCGGTTCTTCTCTTCAACAGAATCATAAGGGACATTCACTTCTCCTTTTATAAAAGCACTTCTTTTCCAATTAAGAGTATTAAAAATAATAACAGGTATACCATCAATCTTTGAATCAAGATTTATATCATTCACTATATTAAATTTCGCTTGATTGATTAATACATCACAGACCTGTTGAACTCTTGCGAAACGATTTTCCATATCCCGATGAACAGCATCCACACTACATCCGCAGATATCATCGTGGGGATGATTTTTCAGGAGAAGTTTCCAAACATATTCGATTAAATCCTTCTGATAACTATGCCCTTCAAGATAAGCAAAACTCGACAATGGCTCCAAATACCTTTCAATAAGCTTCTGGCATTTATCATTTTCCATTTTCAAATACATTCTCGCAGAATAAACACCGGAGAGCAACCAGTGATACCTTCCTTTATTCAGTTCACCCTTATGTTCCTTCAATTTTGGACTTACTGATTTGTTATAATTAATGTAATCCTCAAAAGAGCAATGAACAAAATAGACATCCTTTATATTTTTATTCAGATGTTCAATAACATCTCCAATATCTTCTTGGGCAAATAAATGGTCGGCATTATTATGAAACAAAAGAATTCCTGTCCTATTATAAGGTTTTAATTTCTGAATCGCATTTTTCGCCTCATCTACTGCCATATCCAAATCAGCTTTTGCTGTAGAAACTCCTTCAGGCTCCCATAATTGTCGCTTATAAGGGAATCCAAGAGCCGATGCATTCCCATAATTAAAACGTTGATGTATCGCTAACACTTTACTTTCATTATCTGGTGCAATCCATATAAACTCCATTCCCAATTCTTCTCCCTCATCTCCCAATCCTCTCATAAACAAAAAGGAATCTATACCAAAACCATTAAGTATTTGCGGTAATTGTGAATAATGTCCGAATGGGTCTGGAATATATCCAACATTCATTGAATGACCAAAGCCCTCAGCAATCTTCTGTCCAATTAAAATATTTCTTATCATAGCTTCGCCACTAACGAGATACTCATCTGGCAAAATATAAAAAGGACCGATTAACAGACGACCCTCTTTGACATATTTTTCAATCTCAGTTTTTCTATGAGGCATAATCTCAAGATAATCCTCAATAACAACCGTCTGACCATCCAGTACAAATTTTTTAAAATTCTTTTTCTTTTTAAACACATCGAGGAGATGATTAACAACATCAACGAGTTTAATTCTGAACTGTTCAAAAGGAACATACCATGCCCTATCCCAATGAGTCGCACTAACGATCGCTACAATATTCTCTTTTTCTTTTAACAATTTCTGAACATTTAATTCCTCACTCTTTTTACGTTTTGAAGATTCCATCAATTAATCCTTTCTAAATAATACTGATGAGACTCAATGCATTGGTCTCTACTTTATATTTTCACCGATAACAATTTGAAGCATAAATATTTTCCCAAAACTATCTGTTGTCAAAATATTTTTGTATAATGATAATAGCGTCAAAAGGTAAAAAGATGATAATAATATAAACGCATAATTCTTTTAGATAATTTTGAGGAATTATTATTTGGATAGGAAATTTGATGATGAGTTTCAAAACTTGAGTCCTGACAAAGTTATCCCCCGCATAATTTGTTTTTGGAAAAAGGCAAACAGAACAATTGGAGGTACGCTCGCTATCATTAATGCAGCAAGGATTTCATTCCATCGAACTTCTGCTTGTTGTTGAAAATCGTATAACTTAACCATAATTGGATAAGTATCAGGATTGTCTAAAACCAGATAGGGCCAGAAGAAATCATTCCACGTTCCCATAAACGAGAAAATCGTTATCACAGCAAGAATAGGTCTGGATAAAGGAAGAACAATTCTAAAGAAAATATTTATTTCTCCAGCCCCATCTATTCTCGCTGCTTCCATCAGGCTTGTTGGTATCTCTGAGAAGAAACTCTTAAATAAAAATATATTAAATGCATTCGCACCAGCAGGTAAAATTATCGCCCAATAACTCCCTTTGATACCTAATTTGTAAACTGTAATTAATAAAGGAATAAATATTGCTTCGAACGGAACCATCAGTGTAGCAAAAAATAAGAGAACGAATATTGAGCCATATTTCATTTTTAATTTCGCTAAGGCGTAACCTGCTAATGCCGTTGGGAATATGGCGAAAACCCACACACCAAGGGCAAGGACGATTGTGTTCCAGAAGAATTTCATATATCGGATTTTAGTAAATGCGGTATAATAACTTTTCCAATTCCATTTAAGAGGATTTGTGAATGGCTCTGGGAAAAAGGTTGGAGGAATCTTGAAAATTTTATCCGGTAATTTTAAGGCACTCAAAAATCCCCAGAAACAAGGCAATAGAGTTGTGAGTGTCCCTATTATTAAAAGGATAAATATGAGATAATAGACAAATTTGATTGATGCCTTCTTTAAATCAGCTTCGGAAATTAATGTTCTACCTTTTATCTCTTTTAATTTGTCATTTGCCATAGAAAAACCTAAAATTTAAAAAAATATTTTTTGACAGGATTAACAAGATTATCAGGATAATTAATAAAATCTAAAATGTAAACAGACAATGAACATTTTAAAACTGTCATTCTGAGCGAAGCGAAGAATCTCGGATTTTATTTATTATTGTCAGTTGTCGGTTATCAGTTTTAAATTATTAATTAAATAATTAATCCTGTCTTAGTATTTTTTCGTGTTCTTCGTGGTTAGTGGTTTTTACTCACTTAATTTTCTTGTTAATTTAATATATATATAAGTTATAATAATTAATACGATAAAAAGAGTCAGGCACATTGCTGTTGCCCAGCCCATATCATAATATCTGAAGGCAATATTATAAATCCGAAGCACAACGGTCAAAGTGGCATTATTCGGTCCGCCCTTCGTCATTATGAAAGGTTCGACAAACACTTTTACTGTTCCGATAATCTGAAGAATCATTAATATTATCATTACATAAAGAATCTGAGGAATGGTGATATGCTTTAATCTCTGCCAGATACTTGCTCCATCCAATTCTGCCGCTTCATACAACTGTTCAGGAACTCCCTGCAATGCGGCAAGATAAATAATCATCGTCGCACCTGCATTCTTCCAGGTTGACATTATTACAAGGGCTAACATTGCCGTGTTCTTATTATTGATGAATCCGTTAGGGATTGGCTGAATATGCAAATAATTAAACATCGTATCTATAAATCCATATTCAGGACCATAGAGATATTTCCACATTACAACAACAACTACGAGTGGTAAGATGGCTGGCAAATAAAATCCTAACCTAAAAAATCCGCGAAGCCTTCGCATCTCATTAATGGTTATGGCAAGAATTATAGGAATTATATATCCAATCAACAAACCTAATCCAACAAAAATAACAACATTAATCCAGGCTTTATAAAAGAGTGGATCAGAAATCATTTTTTGATAGTTTTGAAGTCCGACAAACTTTGATGGGATATTAGGATTGAGACTATAATCCATAAATGAGATTGCAAACCCACTGATTATCGGATACCAGCTGAAGATGGCAAATAAAGTGATTGCGGGTAAAAGAAAAAAATAACCAATATATTTTGTCTGATTAAATTCATAAAATCTTTTTAATTGTTTGAAAAAATAAATCATATAGCCCTATGAATAATAAATTGTGAAACTACAAATGAACATAGATAAACACAGTAAAGTAATAAAAATAAAGATAGAAAAATCAATGTTTTTTTATATTAAGTTTAAACATAAAAGTAACTATTATAAGATATTAAAATCTTACCATATAACTTTTTAGTTGCTTAACGAAAAATGGTCTCTTAACTTATTGCCACAAATTAAATAATATTCATCTACTTAGTATCAAAAGAAAGGACTTTCAAATTATGAAGACTTTCTCAAAATTATCTTTAATAATAATTTTCTCTTCCCTTTTGATTTTGCTTTTTAGTTGTGGAAAAAAAGAAAGTAGTCAAATTAATAATAAACAAAATCTTATTGTCATATCAGTTAATAATGGACCAAAAGAAGGTGAGGATGAACGAATTGAGGAGCAGAAATTACAAAATAAAATATTCCAGAAATATTATCCAAACGGATTAATCGAAGCAAGTAGTTGGCAGTTTTCTCCTGAGACATTCCTTTCGAGAATGGCAATTGGCACTTGCACAGATGTCGTGGGTGTTTTTGCAAGTGATGTCTTAAGCATAATGGAAAAGGGTTATGCACTCGATATCACAAATATGATAAAGGAATGGGAATTATTTCAACAATTACGTCCTGAAATCATTGAGCCTATTACAAGAAATGGACGAATCTATGGATTACCAGTTGGCGGAATTGGCGGGGGTTATGTAATGACTTTATTTTATAACAAGAAATTATTCAAAGAAGCTGGGATTGTTGACGAAAAAGGTGAAGCCAAACCTCCACAGACGTGGGAGGAATTTGTAGAGATCGCTAAAAAATTAACGAATAGAGAAAAGAACGTTGCTGGATTTGGAATTTTAGGAGGCGATGGTGCTGGATGGCACTTTCTAAACTGGGTATGGCAGGCGGGAGGAGAATTTGAAAAGAATATTGATGGAAAGTGGACAGCGGTATTTGATAGTCCTGAAGCAGTTAAGGCGCTCGAATTTATTAAAGATTTAAAATGGAAGCATAACGTTCTTCAGGCAAATGTATTAACAAGTAATGATGATTTATTTCAATTATTTGTTGCGGAGCAAATTGCAATGGCAATTTTTACACCTGAATACCTGATTTATTTAGTTGAAAAATTTAAGTATCCGATCGAAAATATCGGTATTACTTTACTACCAGCTGGACCTGCTGGCAGAGCCAATCAGATGGGGGGTGCTTATAATATCATCAATCCTACCACATCAAAAGAAAAACAGAAGATGGCATTTAACTTTCTCACATTTACATATAATCTTGAATGGATTGAAGAACAATGTAAACTTTTAAAACAGCAAGGAAGAGTTTTCGGGTTCGCCACATTACCAATTTTTAAAGAAGAGTATCAAAGTAAGATCAATGCAATAATAGATAAATACAGAACAGTGCCAGGAGACATCGCATTAATGGCAGAGGCTGTGAAATATGTTCGTCCCGAACCTCCTTATTATTGTCAACAATTATATCAAGAAGCACTCACACCACTAATTCAAGCAGTATTAACAGACAAAAATGTGGATTGTGAGAAACTATTAAAAGATGGGGCTAAAAAATTTCAAACAGGATTTCTTGATAAGATTGGACAATGAAAAAATTTTCCCCTCATTATATAAGGTTATTGACTTTAAATTATTATAGAGGACAGGAACACCTGTCCTCTATATATTTTAATATCCATAAACTTTTTTCATATCGTTAAGTGATAAGGGTTTGTAATCACCAACATGGTTGGCTGTTCCGAAGGCTTCCATACGTTCTTTTACAACTTTGTAAATTGCATCACGTCCTTTGCCGAGATATTTTCTCTGGTCGAACTCTTTGGGACTTTCAGCAAAAGCTTCTCTTAATGCACTTGTAAATGCTAATCTACCGTCTGTATCTATATTTATTTTACTCACTCCAAGTTTAATCGCCTTTTGAATTTCTTCAACAGGAACACCCATCGTCTTCTCAAGTTTCCCACCATATTTATTAATCTTATCAACTAATTCTTGCGGGACACTACTTGAACCATGCATAACAAGAGCTGTCTTACCCGAATTGGCTTTTATCTTAGGAATTAGGTCCATAGCTAATTTGGGTGCAGCTTTGAACTTGAATGCACCGTGAGAAGTCCCAATCGCTACTGCAAGGGCATCAACTCCTGTTTTCGCAATAAACTCTTTAACTTGTTCAGGGTCGGTTAATAGAACTTTACTCGCTACAGTCTCATCTTCTATTCCACCAAGTGTTCCTAACTCACCTTCTACTGAAACACCGAATTTGTGAGCATAATCTACCACTTCTTTTGTGACTTTGATATTATCTTCAAAGGAACATGCTGGATGTTTCCCTTTTTCATCTTTAACAGCATAATCTATAGAACCATCAATCATTACAGATGTGAAACCAAGTTCAATAGCCTTTTTGCAGAGATTAAAGTCGGGACCGTGGTCAAGATGCATAGCGATAGGAATTTCAGGATTCTCTTCTTCTGCCGCTTTAATAAGATATTTAATATAAGTCATACTTGTATATTCAAGAGCGCCTTTGCTGGCTTGAAGAATCACAGGGCTTTTTGTTTCTCTGGCTGCTCTCATTATGGCTTGAATCTGCTCCATATTGTTGACATTATAAGCGCCAACGCCGTAACCTTTTTTCTGAGCTTCATCAAGTAATTGTTTCATCGGGACAAGAGGCATTTTCTTCTCCTCCTAATTTTCTTTAATTTTTTAGTGAGGATATTGAGATATATTCCAAAAATAAGTCAAGTATTATTTAATAAAACTTCTTTCTAAAATAGCCAATTCTGTCACAGAGAACACAGAGAAATACTATTTCATTATAAATGTAGAGAACAGGCATGCCTGTTCCCTTCAATAGATGAACACAGATAAACACAGATTAATAATCAAAACTTGTACTAAGATAACTTTTGTTTGATTTTTCTCTATTTAATTGTTTTAAATCAATTATTAAATTTATTATTTTGATTTACTGTAAGATAATGATAAACCTTAAATTATCCGATTTTGATTACCATTTACCGATTGAGCTAATAGCACAGAAGCCTTTGGAAAATAGGGATGAATCAAGACTTCTAATTCTAAATAAGACTTCTGGAAGTATAGAACATAGAAAATTTTCTCATATCATCAATTATCTCTCATCCGATGATATTATTGTTTATAATGACACAAAGGTAATCCCCGCAAGACTCATCGGTAAAAAGGAAAATGGCTCAGAAATTGAACTCCTTCTCATAGAACAATTAGATAATAATATTTGGTTATGTATGGTAAAACCCGGCAAAAAAGCCAAACCGGGTAGTATTATCTATTTTGAAAATGAGATTATGTATTGTGAGATATTAAAATCGACAAGCGAAGGATATCGAGAAGTTCGCTTCTATTATGAAGGAGATTGGTGGAAAATTCTTGATAAAATTGGCAAAACCCCCTTGCCTCCTTATATTAAACGAAATTCAAGCGAGTTCGAATTATTGGATAGAGAAAAATATCAAACTGTTTTTGCAAAGATGAAAGGTTCCTCAGCCGCTCCCACTGCAGGTCTACATTTTTCTAATGAGTTATTAAAGGCAATCGAAAAAAAGGGAGTTTGCTTAACGTCAATAACCTTACATATTGGTCCTGGAACTTTTCAACCTGTAAAAGTTGAAGACATTTCAAAACATAAAATGCATCCAGAATGGTTTAAAATATCTGAAGAGACCGCACGTATTATAAATAATGGGAAACAATCAGGAAAAAGAATTATAGCAGTCGGCACAACAACTGTGAGGGCTTTGGAGAGCGTGGTGAATGAAAATGGTTCCATTAATCCAATTGAATCGTCCACAAGATTAATGATTGTTCCGAATTATAAGTTTAAAGTTATTGATGCATTAATCACGAATTTTCATTTGCCGAAGTCCACTCTTCTGATGCTTGTTTGTGCATTTGCAGGAAAAGATTTGATCTTCAAAGCCTATCAGGAAGCAATCGAGAATAAATACAGATTTTACAGTTATGGCGATGCGATGTTTATCTACTAAAACTTTCTCTTATTGAAATCTCCGAATAACTAACTAATCTGTCATTCCCGCATAAGCGGGAATCCAGAATCATATCATATTTGTTTAAATTACTCTTTGAGTGTCATTACAAGGAAGCCATAGGCGATGAAGCAATATCATCTTTTTTTAATATTTAAGTATCACAATTTGATACAAATAAAAAGCCTCAGAAAAAGTAATCTGTTAATATTTTACATTCGCATAGTCGTAATTATAGTGATATATTCATGAACAAGCGTTCACTACGAAGTCTTGTTAAGAGATACTTGAATATCTAAAGCGAGTCGTTTCTCTTTTCTGCGCTGATTAGCAGATTCAGTCCTATTAGAGACACCACTATCGCAAGTATCTTTACTTTGTGTTTGTTCTGATACATATTCTGTTATTTCTCTAACAGGTTTAACAAATTCTCTTACAATAAAAAAATCAATATGTGATGCACCTTTCGGTTCAAATGGTGCAATTTCCGGCAACCGATAGTTATTTACCAGCCGATTCAATTTATCACTATTATATTTAACCATACCCGTAGCATAACCGGCTTTAATAATCTCCGCACCTAATTGGGCAATCAGGCTTCTCAATTCCCGCTTAAATTTAATAAGATGCTCAGGGGTAGTAATGCATAATGGTTTACGGCATAAGTTTTTAATAATTATATCATAACCCTTCTTCATAGATTTCCTCAACTGATTATCACCGCTGAGCGCCATTACACCTAATGTTACTAATCCCTTAACATTTTCTTCCTTAGAACCAAAGAGCGGGAAATTATATTTAAGCTGGCTTTTGGCATAGTTCATTCTGCCATAATTCACATCTCTATCAAACTTTGTGTCTTGAACCCTGTTAGAAGCGTCAGATGCCAGAGAATCAGAACTATTAGTAGGTCTTTTTTCTTTACTGTGCTCGCTTCTAATGGGGTGAACGCCATCTTCTTTCTTAAATGTGTCTTTGATATTTTTCAGGTATTGATTTGCGGCTCTTTGCATCTTTGCTTTGGTATTAGCTATCATTTCCTCCTTACTGACACCACCCTTGAAGATAGACTCATCTTTATAAAAAGCATCGATAGTTTTAAGCGTGGGCTGGACTATCTTCCTGTAAAAATCCTTAGGTGACTTGATGGCTTTTTTAATGCCTTTTTTCATCTTATTAGCGCCTGCCTTAGTATGATTAGCCCACTTATCTATGACCGAAATGTCCTCTTTCGCAGGTGCCGGTGCAGTCAGCAGAACTTTGAATATTATTTTATTCTCTTCTAACATTAGTGTCCGATAAAAAATAATTCTGCCTTTATTTTTTAAGCCCTGAAAGGGCTACATATATTAGCCCAGTGCGAAGCACTGGGTAATATAATAAACACAATAGTATGTTATTTTTAAGCTCTGTAAGAGCGAAATAATTATTATGCCCATTCAGGGCTCGAATAAATAAACGTTTTATACTTTTTCCCAGTGCTTCGCACTGGGCTAAAATAGAACGCCCCTTCGGGGCTTCAGGGCTAACATTAGGAATGCTATACATTACTTTATAGGGCTGATATGGATTTTAACAAAGTAAGGATTAGGATAATGAAACCTATTGAATTCACCTACCCCCTCCCCCTCCTACTACCCTACCTGCACCCTGTTTCTTCACAGCTAATACTTTGTTAATATACAGCTAATACTTTATTGCTATCCAGCTTATACTTTGCTATTCTACTTCTAATACTTTATTGCTATACGATTAATACTTTTATACTATAAGTCTATTTCTTTGTTACTACAGGACATATACCCTGTTTCTTTACTTCTACTACTCTATTCCTAAGCTAATAATATCCTGTTCTTTTACTACTACTACAACCCTGCGCCTTTAGTCATAGGGGGGTAAAAATTCTGAAATGGTGAAAATGAGTCCACTTCGTTAAACTTGTCCCTCGATTAAAAATGTCGAGGGCAGGCTCTCGTGAAAACGGGGAATCGTGTCTCCTTTCATATTAAATATTCCCTCCAAAGGCAAATCCGCCTGAGATAGCGGCGTTCTTTATGGTAACATAGCCGGTCTTCAGCGTCGTCATGGCAACCGCCACCACCGAAGGCGCTGGGTAAATCGCTGCGTTGCCGGTAAGTCCTGAGACCATTGCCTGCGCTAATGCAATTACTTCTGGTTCTGTTCTTGGAAATCTTGCCATTTTACAAATCCTTTCAATAAAAGTTACATTCCTTTTTCCCCGCAGGTCTGTGGGGGACTTGATTATATTATTCTAATCCTTTTTAAATAAATGTTTACCAGCTTTGAGAAGCCTGACTCTCTTGTTTTTAGCTTTATAAAATTCAATTTTCCCCGAGCGCAAAAATATCGAAGCAATTGACGCGAAGAGTCAATCCCGACCGGAGCGCAGCGAAGCGGAGGGATCTGACCTCCGAACTCATCGCCAATTGCGAGTAAAGCGTGGCAGTCTATTTATGAAATTGTTAAGACATTTTCACTACCAAACCATTCCCTAGCCTTGTTTAAAACTATCTCACTTGGTTCAGGAAAGAACACAACTAGATTTTCTATTGTTCTTGAACAGCAAACATAAAAAATTTTCCCTGTTCTCTCTATAATGTGCTGTTTATCAGGTCTCTCGCCAAATAAATCTCCGAAATTATATTGATTCCATCCGCCGTTGTCTAAAACTACAAGTACATTACGAAACTCAGTCCCTTTAATATTATGTTGTGTTGAATAAGGCAGATAATCCTGCTCATAGTCGTATAAGACTTTAGCCTCAGAAGCTGGTATTTGACATATTTTTGAGTATATTGATTCGTTTTCAGTTATGAATTCTCTTAGACTATCACTATAGGGATATATACCCAAATCATTAGCCAATGTTATCAACTCGCCAATAGTTTTCTCATTTTGGGCAATCAGCAAGCTTTTTATATTAGCTTTTAGGATCTTTTTATCATCTAATTTATTAATCCGAAAACTACATTTTCGTATAAATTCATTATACTTCTTGCTTAAATACAGGTCGATAAGCTCGTTAATACTAAACAAATGTTTCATTAACCCATCTTTGTTGTCTCCTAATAACCTGTCAGCATCTCCATACTCAGCAAATATTCGGCCATAGCCAGCTTTCCCTGCAATTAATCGATGTGTAAGATATAACTCCTTAGTGTTCTCAGAGTCTTCAAAATTCCAACTTGCCAATGCTTCATGTTTCTTTACAGCACTCAAAGCAAGGTCTGTTTTTGAGTATAAAAACTTGGCAGACCCGATTATGTTTTTGTTATTACCAGAAGCAGTTTGTTTAATGTCATCAAATCTTAATTTATTTAGCAAATCGATAACAGTAGTAGAACATCGATAGTTATCCATTTTAGGAATTTCTTTGATAACTCCGCTTTCTACATAACTATTGATATTGCCAACACCATAAGCATAGATGGATTGCATAGCATCGCCAAACATACCAACAGTAACCTTTTTGGTGGTTTTGTTGCCACTTTTATCTACATCAATTGATAAACATTCTAAGAAGATCTCCACTACTCGCTTATCCGTATCTTGGTACTCATCAATAAAAATAAAAGGGAACTTGTCTTTGATTATGCGGCATAAAAACGGATATTTATCAAACATAAAATTTGCCAGTCTCAACACGTCATTATGCGAAACTATACCCTCTTCTAGCTTTTTGTACTGCCTATACTCAATTCTTTTATCAGCGAAATAATCCACGGTAAGATTCTCATCACCCTCGTACTTTATACCTGTTTTTTCTTTCTCTTTCTCTTTTTCAATCAATTCTATCAAGCTTAATTTAAGGTCCTTCTGATATTGTTTAATACAAGACCATAAGAATTCGTGGATGGTACCAACATATAAGTTTGGATTCTGGATTCTGCTCCTAACCTCATCCGCCGCTACATTTGTAAAAGTAATACATGCGACACTATTTTGTTTTAGCTCAGAATCGGTAAAGATATACTCCAAAGCCTCTTTCAAGGTATGAGTTTTTCCACAGCCAGCTCCACCACTGAGAAGGAAATTACTTCTGTCCTTGATGCATTCCTTAATTTGATCTAAAGGCGTTAGCTCGCTAGCCATTTCAATCCTTCCCTTATATACCTTGGAGTGTTCCATTGACTTTCTTCTTTCGTAGAGAAAATAATATCCAACGCAAATTCTGTTTTCTTTTTAATTTTATCGGCCAAATCATATGAGCTTTCACTATCTTCAACATTATCTGGAAAGTCGTTTAGAGAAGTATTCTCTGAGTTGATAAATGCTCTATTTATTTCCAACCAAGAATCTTCAAAGCTGCGAGCATGATAACTTCCATTCTTTTCAGGTATTTGATATGCAACTCTGAATAAGTCATCAACAATTTTGTCATGCACAGATAGATTTACAAGTTCTACCAAAGACTTATCGCCTAGATAATCTGTAATGGCCTTATTAGAAGTCTTTATTCCATCCTCTACCTTACATTTCTGATTATTAGCACCTACTGAATCTAAATCTGTTACGATGAGGGTTTTGATGTTTAAGAATTTTAACAACTTTCTAAATCTATGAGCAAATGCGCCACCCACCTCAATGATTGATATATTCTGTGAGAGCAATCTTTTTTCTACTGGTTTTTCAATTTCTTTATTTTCTCCTGTTACATTGTCTTTTGCTTCTATCTTCATCTGATCTATTTTTTGCATCATGTACGGCAAAAGCAATCTTTCAGTAGGACCTTCTATTAAGATCGCCTTATTAGCAAAGAACAATTCTGAGTTATGCACAGTTAAATATCGTTTGAGAAATCTGAGATTCTCAGGGTCTTCCTCTTTCATAAAATCAGATATGCTTTTCACCTCTACAGGCTTTTGGCCAGATATATCAAAATATTTTATGTCTGAAAATTCACTCTGAGATGCTATGTGAGGAGAATGTGTTGAGATTATTGTTTGCAAATTTATACCCAATTCCTTTGATTTTGTTTTAAGCATTTCCTTGATATGGTGCATGAATATATACTGCATCTGAGGATGCATATGTGCTTCTGGCTCTTCTAGAAATAATAGATTTATATCTGCACTTTTTTGGGTATCGTTTGCTTTAAACGAGTCAAGTTTATTGTGGATTTCCAATATCATGTAAATTAAATTAATGTACCCCAAACCGTTGTAGCTCTCAGGCAGTTGATAATCGTCTTGTTCATATACAACTTTGCTGTTGTTTGTAATAATGTTGTGGCTGGATATATCCGAAACTATCTGAATATCAGACGAACTGCTCTCATCTTTTACGCCAAACTGCTCAAGTGTCTTCAATAGTCCTTCAAATGTTCTGGGGTAATGACCGGTTAAGGTGTCATCTATTTTTGACAGAATTGCCTCCAGTTCTTCTTTCTTATCCAGAAAAGCATCTTGTTTGGCATTATTTTTGTAGTACGAAGAGACAATTGTTGATAAGTTATAACTACTCTTATCTTCAGACACTCTCCTTTTAGCACCGATGGCCTCAAATCTAATTACTTTATTAACATTCTTAATTTCAATTTCTGTTGAAATATCTTCATTGCCAGATTCCAATGATCTAATTTTTATTTGACAATAAGTTTTAATGTTCTTTTTAAGATAATCTATAATCGTCTTCTGAGCGTTATCCGGCCTCGCCATGAATTTGCCAAAAGCCTCTCTCAGTTCATCAAGCTTGTCTGTCCGTAAGCTATATTCAAATGCTAAAACAATAAAGTTGTCTTGGGGGTCAAGATTATGATGGAAATCATTAGAGACATTTTCTAGAGTATCCTCATCGGTGTATTCAATATATATCTTAAGTTCGATTTTCACAGAATCTAACACATCTGAAATCTCTTCTTTGCTTGCGTCCAATAGTTTCTTAAAACTTTCATGAGTGCCGATATTAAAATCGTCAAAGCTAAAACCGCCGTCATTGAGAAAAATGTTTAAAATATCCAAAACAGATGTTTTGCCACTATTATTTTTTCCAATAATTAATGACAAGATCGATTCTGGTTCTATTCCGATATCTTGTAACATCCTGAAATTTTTGATTTTTATACTTTTTATTTTCATAAACTAACATCCCAAAAATTATAAACTACCCCAAAACCACAACAGATTCATTTTTCACCTATCTTTTTTGCCTGTTTTTATGCAACCACATCTTCCACATAATCTCCCAAGACTTTGTGATTCAGTGTGTTTATAGCGTTGCATACAACTCGCTCATTTATGAAGTATTTCTTTTATATCAATTTTATTTCTGCCAATGTAATCAAAATCATTTATTTGTAGGGAACAGTTTATAACTGTTCCTGAATCTGTGCGGAACGGTTTAAAACCATTCCCTACAGAACTAAATTGAAAAGTTGTAATAGATTAAGGATTAGGTTTTATTAACTTTATATTTACAATTCCCATTATTTTAATATATGATAACTACGATATTTTTAAAAAAATACTACATAAGTCAAGGAGAAAATAATGGCAGATGTTTAGTATATAATAATGAGGATAAAAACAGGATTACTTCGTTATATGTTTAAAGTTGTTCGTTAGTTTTTCAGAGACTTCTTATTATAATTTATAATAATTCTTTATATCCTTTTTCCCTTAATAAATTCACTATCATTTTAATATCCTGGGAGCGATTTTTTGGACAAACCAGAACCGCATCTTTGGTTGATACAATAACCAAGTCCTTTACTCCAAGAGTGGCAACAATCGCATTATTCGAAAATATAGTTACATTTTTTGAATCTATATCAACCACATCTCCAATAAATACATTTCCATCTTCATCAGGCTGATAAATCCTCTTTAACGCTGTCCAGGCACCAATGTCATCCCATCCAAAATCCCCTTCCACAACATAAACATTATTAGCTTTTTCCATTACAGCATAATCAATTGAAATTGAAGGAAGCTCATAGAACATTTTTCTCAACATCGTTTTTTCATTTTTCTTGCCAATATATTTTGATAATCTTTCCATAAAGTCATATATTTCGGGTGAAAACTTTTTGAATGCATTTTTTAAGCTCGATGCCTTCCAGACAAATATTCCACTATTCCAGAAATATCTCCCGGATTTCATATATTCCTTTGCCTTTTTGGAACTTGGTTTTTCTACAAATTTCTTAACCTTATAAACTGGGACAGGATAATTCCCATCAACTTTCTCATCTCTTTCAATATAGCCAAAACCCGTATCGGGTCGTTCAACAATTATTCCAAATGTAACAAGACATTCTTCCTCTTCAGCCTTCTTTACTGCCGATTTAACTGCCTCTCTGAATCTGTTTTTATCCCAGATTAAATGGTCAGACGTTAATACGACAATTGTAGGATCAGAATCAAACTGTTCAGCATAGACATTTGCCATTGCAAGACAGGGAGCGGTATTACGGCTAACAGGTTCAGTAAGAATATTTTCTTTTGGAAAATTTGTAATAACTTTTTTAATCGGATGATACAATTCTTCAGTTGTCGCAATTAATATATTGTTACCCTTTACCATAGGCTTGATACGATTGATTGACTCCTGAAGCAGAGTTTCTTTGCCTACAAAGTTAATAAGTTGTTTAGGTCTATTAATTCTGCTCAGGGGCCAAAACCTCTCCCCTTTTCCCCCTGCCATTATTACTCCAACAATCATATTGAATCCCTTTATATGATGTGTATATTATGAACATTACTGAATATTTATATTTATAAAATCGACAAACCTATATAGCAAGTTAAAAAAAATATTTAACCACGAAGAGCACGAAGATCACAATAAAAATTACAAAATAATTCGTTTAATACCCAATCTTAATTTTAGGCAAATTACTCTCTAATCTTAGACACAATTTATTTTTCCCTTCGTGTTCTTCGTGACCTTCGTGGTTTAATTTTTCATCCAAAAGGAAATTCTTTATGACTGCCACCGAGAGAATTTCTCAGTCCACGAACTCCATTTCTAATTTCAACTTTTATGCCTTCGAGTGAGCGTATTAAAGCAATCTTAAAGCATTTATCAAAGTCATCACAATTATAACATTTCGATTTGTCTTCTTTCTGAGCGACTTTATCTTCAAACATAAAACCAAAATGAATTCCAAAACAATCTTTCATTAATTTACACCCCTTTAAAAATTATATTTGTTCTTTATGAAGGAAAAGGGGTAATTTGCAAGTAAAATTTTGCATTTAAAGCCTCTGAAAAACTAACTACGAGATTCTTCGCTTCGCTCAGAATGACAATGTGGGGATGGTTCGCGATCCACCTCTACAACTTCTCAATAATAACTTACTAACATTCTATGCAACTTTAAAATCCAGGATTCCTTCCTTAATTTGAACAAGAATCTTGTCTCCTTCTTTAACTTCCACTTTCAATATTTTCATTGCAAGAGGATTCTGTATCTCATTTTGAATTACTCGCTTTAAAGGTCTTGCTCCATAAACAGGGTCGAAACCTTTATTAGCAAGAAATTCTTTTGCTCCATCATTTAACTCAATGGTTATTTTTCGTTCATCAAGTCTCTTTTGTAATCTCGCAATCTGAATATCAACTATTTGCTTTATATGTTCTATTTCAAGTGAATTAAAAATAATGATTTCATCAAGTCTATTTAAAAATTCAGGTCTAAACGTCTGCTTGAGAGCCTCCTTAACTCTCCTCTCCATCTCTGGTCTATCTTTACCACCAAGTTCCTCAATCCAATTCGAACCGACATTTGACGTCATAATAACAACTGTATTTTTGAAATCAACAAGTCTCCCTTTACCATCTGTTAATCTTCCATCATCCAATATCTGCAGCAAAATATTAAACACGTCCTGATGAGCCTTCTCAATTTCATCAAATAATATTACCGAATATGGTTTCCTTCTAATAGCGTTTGTCAATTGCCCACCTTCATCATATCCAACATATCCAGGAGGTGAACCGATTAACCTTGCTACTGAATGCTTCTCCATATATTCACTCATATCTATACGAACCATTGCGGATTCATCATCGAAAAGAAATTCAGCTAAAGCACGAGCAAGCTCTGTTTTACCTACACCTGTTGGTCCTAAAAATATAAAGGAACCGATAGGTCTATTCGGGTCTTGTAATCCTGCTCTTCCCCTTCTAACAGCATCTGAAACAACTCTAATTGCATAATCTTGTCCTACAACCCTTTGTCGTAATCTCTCTTCCATCCTAACAAGTTTTTCCATCTCACCTTCGAGCATATTCTTAACAGGAATGCCAGTCCATTTGCTTACAATCTCAGCAATGTCTTCTTCATCGACTTCTTCTTTGAGCATCTTTGTATCCTTCTGCAAATCCACTAATATTTTGTTTTTTTCATTCAATTGTTTTTCAAGTTGAGGAATTTTCCCATATTTTATTTCTGCCGCCTTGTTTAAATCCCCTTCTCTTTCTGCCTTTTGCTCCTCATACTTAAATTTATCAATCTGTTCTTTAATAGTTCTAATCTTTGCAATAGCTTCTTTTTCATTTTGCCAATGGGCTTTCATCTGAGAGGATTTCTCTTTTAATTCCGCAATTTCTTCCTCTATTTTTTCTAATCTTTCTTTTGAAGCTTTATCTTTTTCTTTCCTTAAAGCCTGTCGTTCAATTTCAAGTTGCATAATTTTTCTCTCTACTTCATCAATCTCTGTGGGCATACTATCAATTTCGATTCGCAATCTGGAACTTGCTTCATCCATCAAATCTATCGCCTTATCCTGTAAAAATCTGTCTGAAATATACCTATCAGATAAAACAGCCGCTGCAACAAGAGCAGAATCTTTTATTCTAACTCCATGATGAACCTCATACTTTTCTTTTAATCCTCTTAATATCGAAATGGTATCTTCTACATTTGGTTCATTCACTAAAACAGGTTGGAATCTTCTTTCAAGAGCCGCATCTTTTTCGATATGCTTTCTATATTCGTCAATGGTTGTGGCACCGATACAACGTAATTCTCCCCTTGATAATGCAGGTTTAAGCATATTTGAGGCATCCACTGCGCCTTCGGCTGAACCTGCTCCAACCAATGTATGTAACTCATCTATGAATAAAATAATTGCCCCTTCAGAATTTTCAATCTCCTTAAGAACAGCCTTCAATCTATCTTCGAATTCACCTCTGAATTTCGAACCTGCAATTAATGCTCCTAAGTCAAGAGCGACAACACGTTTATTCTTCAATCCTTCAGGAACATCACCAGAGACAATTCTTTGTGCTAATCCTTCGACAATTGCTGTTTTACCAACACCTGGGTCTCCAATTAATACTGGATTATTTTTCGTCCTCCTTGATAGAACTTGAATTATTCTTCTTATTTCATCATCTCTACCGATAATTGGGTCAAGCTTACCAGCTCTCGCCATCTTTGTTAAATCTTTAGCAAACTTTTCTAATGCCTGATATTTATTCTCTGGATTCTGGTCAGTTACTCTTTGAGAGCCTCTAATATTTGTTAGCGCTTGCAAAATCGCTTCTTCTGTTGCACCAATTTTTCTCAATAAATCTCCAGCAGATCCTTTTTCTTTTGATATAGAAATTAATAAATGCTCTGTGCTTAAATATTCATCTTTTAATCTCTCAGCTTCAGTCCAGGCATCATCAAGAACCTTTTTCAATCTCATTGATAAATAAGATGGTTGCATAGAACCTTGAACTTTTGGTAATCTGTCTATAAGTTGAACAATCTGATTTTCAATAGATTTCGGGTCAGAACCAATCTTCTGAAGAATTGGTTTAACTACGCCATCTTCTTGTTGTAATAAGGCTAAAAGAAGATGCTCAGGAACAATCTCCTGATTTCCATATTCCTCAGCGATATTTTGTGATGATTGAAGGGCTTCTTGTGCCTTTATAGTAAACTTATCCAGTTTCATCTTTTATCTTCCCCTTCTTTAAAAATTAGTTTTTTTACTTACAATGTGATTGTTTAAAAACTCGGATATTTGTCTTAACAACGAGATTGCTTCACGATAAGACTGTTCGCAATGACACTCCAGGACTGTCATTGCGAGGAACGATAGTGACGAAGCAATCTCGCTTTTAAAGGTTTTTAAACAATCACTTACAATCTTAAACTTTAAACTTTGAACATTAAACTTTCAACAACAAACTTTATATTGTGCAAATATTATGCCTATGGAATTAATATAAACTAATTTATTAAGATAATAAAACTAACTTCCGCATTTATAACTCATTATATAATTTAAAATATACAAATAAAAATAGTTTTTTATAAAAGACTTGAAATATATGTATCATATTGATACATAATATTACAAAATCAATAAAAAAATGTATCTCCCTTCGTGTTATCTTTGTCATTTTGTAATGGTGTTGTCATATAATCCTTTGGAGTGCGAAAGCCTATGCTTACGCCTTCGTTAGTGCAAGTCATACTTGCACAATAAACAAGGCGATAGTATGACTACCGCACTCCATATCTTTGGAGTGCGAAAGCTCGCTTTCGCTTTATATTAGCAGAAACTTGTTTCTGCTGTAGTGGATTATGAATGCATCCCCTACAAATTGTTGTTGTAGGGAACGGTCGCGACCGTTCCCTACTAATAAGCGAGACCAAGGTCTCGCTTCCTAAAGCGGTAGCAGAGCTACTGCACTCCATATAATAATAAAAAAGGCAGGTGTTTTTATCCTGCCTTTTATTCACTGTAACAAGAGATTTATCTTGTATAGTGGACGCATAATAGATTTTAAAAAATTATTGTCCACAAATTGTCTTGTAGGGGCGGGGTCACCCCGCCCACTTCGTGTCTTGTTCCCAAGGCCCACCTTGGGAACAGAAATATATTTGTCAAAGCCACAGCTTTGACACCAACGATGGTGCAGGATATATATCCTGCACCATCAATCTTAGATGAAATCTACATTGTCCCGAAGCTGGGGCTTCGGATTGTATTTGTTCCCAAGCAGGGGCTTGGGAACGAGACAATGTTGATTTGCGACATAAATGTCGCACCACATTATTTAATTATTCAAGCCCGATGGTATTGTCACTTGTAATATTGGTAGTCTTGACGAAATAGGTTGTGGTTCACCTGCTGCAAGTGCGGCATTGTAATATATTGAAGGGTCACCACCCGCCTCATAAGAACCATTTGTGATTATAGAACCATATATCCTACCATTACCCTGATAATTGAAGTCTCCATAAGTAAATATAACACCATCATGGAACAAATTTAGTGAATTAGCTGCATCATCAGTGTCAATACCAGCGGCAACTTCATTCGGGTCTCTAACTGGAAAACTTGGTGGGGTTCCACTTCCTCCTATATTGATAGTTCCAGCCACATAAAATAAACCTCGTGAACGCGTACTGATTGAACCTGTAAAGCTGAGATTAGCCAAGTTTGTTCCGTCTACATTGGGTGGATTGCCATCCTTCGTATCAAAAAATACTACAAAGACATCATCTAAACCCCTATAATATTCTATGGCAGAATTGGTAGTAAGAGCAGAACCTGCACCTGTTGTATTTAAAACTCCACCACTTATATATAATTGTCTGTTTTGTGAATCGTAAACATTGCCATTCGCCGCTACTCTGAAGTAGGTATCTCTACGAATAGCTATATCCTTCCAATATTCATATCCGGTGTCGGGATTACCAAGAGTCCGGAATTTATCAAGCACATTATTTATTTTAGTTGATAGTAAGTCTGTTGGGTGATGTAAATCTTCCCACTGATAAAGTTTATTCAAATAATCCTTACCACCCGGCCTTTCCCATAATGAAATATCATTTACTGTATTACTATCTACAAGGTTTATAGTATTGTTATCATTACGTAAAAAGCCTGTGCAACGATACTTTGTCCATTGATCTACTCCCTGGTTATTATCACTCTTGGCTTCCCAACCCCAGGGTGGAGCATCTGTCCAGTTACCTCTATTCATTTTTAGAGAAATATCACCTAATCCCCAAGCTTCACCCCAGAATAAATTAAAATGACCATTCACACCCACCATATTTGCTGCGATAATTCCTGCAGGGGCAGTCAATGCCAATTCGTGTGGTGGACCAACGTCCATATAGGCAGTCCGTGTAACAAAACCACCTTGTTTTGTATATGTTTTTGCGGTGCTTTCAAAAGTAAAAAGTGTATTGGCAGGAGCATCGACACGAGGTTGAGTAACCTTTAAATCAATTACTTTCCCATCGTTCATAGAAATCTGAGTTTCATCAGTAGTCTGTTCTATAACCTGCATTAGAATGTTGTCCGTTCCAAAAGCGGCATTTCTTGCGGCTAACCAAGGGTCTGGACTACTTTCATAATAATCATCATATAATTCAAAGAAATTCCGTATCTTATCACCATTTGTCGGTTGGCTTATGGCATCAAGGTCTTCAGGGTGATTAAAGTAATGAAGTAATTGATGAAGACCGGCTTCTGCAGTCATAACCGCTTTTTCTCTTGCAACAGAGCGTTCACTCAACATATGAATACCCTGGACATAACGCAAAATCGCAGCAACAGAAACGCTAACGATAAACACAATCAAAATGACAATTATGATTGTGCTTCCTCTACTGTTTCTTGAGTTCTTTATCATAGATTAATTCTCCTTTCAAAGCGTCTTTATATATCTAAATATTTATTTCCAAAACACAATGTTGATTTTGTAGTGAAGGTCTTTAGACCTGTTATTAAAACGCATCTAAAGATGCTCACTACTCGCAGTATCTTGCGACATAAATGTCGCACCACAATTTTTCAGAAATCAAACTGCTACAATTTAAGCATTTCTTGGGAATACTCGAGTCGTAAAAGTGCCATTAAGTTGGTCAGCACTTGTCGTATTGTAACCTCTATATTTTCTATATATATAAGAAACAGATATTTCTATCATCTGGTCTGCATCTACTCTGGTAAAAGTAAGATTCTGAACATCACGACCAAGAGTTCTTATAGGGATAGAAGAACTACCTGTATCTCTATCGTAAACAATGTTTGAACCAGTAAGTTTAATTTCACAAGTCTCAGAACTTGATAATTCAGATGACTTGAATGATATAGTTTTTCCGGCATCAGTAACAGTGACTGTGCTCCACTCAGCATTACGAAGCAGGTCACTCATTGATTGAGCTGAACGAACAGCAGCAAGTTGTCGTGACATCTGGGGAAAAAGTACAGCCTGTGATCTTGCACTATATAACATAATATAAGCTACAAACCCTAAGATAAAAGTTATCAATACAAGGGCAATCATTACTTCAATTAATGTAAATCCTATTGATGATTTCTTCATAATCTATATCCTTTTAAATTATTTTGTATCCTGTTCCCAAGGCCCACCTTGGGAACAGAACTATACTTGTCAAAGCCCCAGCTTTGACACCTCATTACCGAAGCGGGGGCTTCGGGACCATTTTCGTTCCCAAGCTGGGGCTTGGGAACGAGACATTTTTTATATGCGATATAAATGTCGCACCACAATGTCGCATTACACATCAGGGGTAACATAAGTACTAATAGACTCACTTACTCGTATACTTGATAAACTTCCAGTCCGATTCCAGCTTATAACAACCTCAACTTCAACCCTATGGTCAGTGGTTGGTGGGGATGTTAGTTCAGTTCCACGTGAGCCATCCGGATTTACATTATAGATATGTAAATCTACAGTTGCCATTAGGTCATCAGAGGTTTCAGGAGTATTAAAATTATCCAGGATAACATCACTAACAGGTGATAAAGTTGGGAAAAGGTCACGACGAGTTCGCTCTTCAAGATAACGGCGAGCGTTTGAGATTGCGGCAATTCTTTGTTTATCATATTCAGCAATTTGTCTTGCCACTAAAACTGTTGAAATGATACCGATTCCAATTATTGCTACTATAACTGATGCTATTAACACTTCAACAAGCGTAAAACCTCTTGTTCTTCGTCCAATTCTATGGTTTCTCTCATTTTTATTCATCTTCATTAATCTGTTCCTTTCTATTAATCTATTAACCACATTATTTCGAATCATTTATTTAAAAGCTTAAGTAAATAATTTAATAAGATATTAAGCAAATAGCATACCGATAGTCTACTGAAGAAGTATTAAAATTATAACTTATTAAATATCAATATGTCACATTGCAAATTATTATAATCATAAATTATTACAATTGATGAAATTGTGTAATTCTGAACGCAAATCAACCAAAAATGTAAAATATTTTACATAACACAAACAAATACAATAAAAGGCATTTTGGTTTGAATTTATAATATATCGTTCCAAAATCGCCTTCATTTCAAAAAAAAGGATTCAGTAAATTATTATTTACCGAATCCCTATGGAGTATTAAATATCTTTATTATTCATTCCCATAACAGCGGTCGCATTTTGTGGTGCGAGCTTTAGCTCGCAGTATCTTGCGACATAAATGTCGCACCACAATTTTTCAGATATCAAACAGCTATACAGTATTTCTACTCATAAATCTCCCATTGAGACGCATCTTTGTAAAAGGAAACATTTAAGGGAAATTGGGGACAGACGCAAGTCGTCTGTCCCCTCAATTTCCTAACTGAAACTCACAAGCTCCTTATTTGTAGGGGCGGGGTGGACCCTGCCCCTACATTTTATATGTTATTCTGAGTGTAGTGAAAAAATTTTTCTTCATCTTAATATATTGAGATATTAGAGATTTCAATTATTATTTTATGACTTTTTCAAGTATTACACGTCGACCACCATCTTCATATTTCAAGTTATCTACCTGAAAAAAAGAAGTGGCAATGCCTTTTCCAGGGGCAATTGGAAGTTGCTCTTTTCTTAAACACGAAAGATAATCTTCATAATTAAACCCTTTCCCTTCATCACTAATAATCCACCGCAACAATGTGGGTTGATATATAAATTCAATTTCAATTTTTCTTGAACAATAAGGTTCGGTTTCGAATAAATTTGAAACGAGATTTTGAAATTCGTTATTTTCTAAAGCGGCAATTTTTTCATCCCGTGAAATCCCGAGGTTTCCATGTTCAATAGCATTAATAAGCATTTCGAGAAGGGCTTTCTGGACCTTAGCTGCTACCTCAGGGTCAAGATATTCGCGACATTTTTTAATAAGATAATCTAAAGCCCCTTGCATATGAAAGTAAGTGTTATCAATTTTTAATTTAACATTTTCTTGTTCTATAAAATGCTGAATATACAATTTCGTGGAACTCTCACTAATAAGATAAGTATATTTTTGAATAATCGAATATAAATCTAATACACGGAATGGTTTCGCCAAAAAAGAAGAGGCACCTCTTTTGATAGCTTCGATGGTATATTCAGGATTATCATAAGCCGTGGTCACGGTAATATATGTATCTGGGCTCTCTGATTTTATAGCTGTAACAAGCTCTAATCCACCCATCTTAGGCATTCGAATATCTGTAATAACTATAGGAGGATTATATTGTTTAAATAGGTCTAATCCTTCTTTTCCATCTTTAGCAAGTAAAGGCGTCATATGCATTGTTTTAACAAAATCCGACACCATCGAAAGGGTTGCTGGATCATCTTCTACGATAAGAATGTTCATAATTTATATCTCCTTATATTTTTTCTTCCCAATAAACTCCAAGTACTGAAGCTACTCTTGGCATTAACGTCCCTCTTGTTATTGGTTTAATCAGGTAATCACTAATTCCTTCATTGATACAATCTAATACAAGTTCCTTCTCAGAGTAAGCCGTGGTAACTATAATAGGTGAATGGGCTGATTTTATATTCTGTTTTAAAAATCTTATTCCTTCTGCTTCAGAAACACCAGGCAATCTGAGGTCAACAAAAATAATATCAAATAAATTCTCATAATAATTTAGACAAGCTTTTTCAATACTTTGTACCGAATCAACTTCGAACCCTTCTGCAATGAGAAGGTCTTTCATCAATTCTGCAGAGGGAGGGTCATCTTCAATTACAAGGGTATGCATTCCCCCAAATGAAAATCTAATTTTTTTCTTAATATTCTTTTCATCTTGTCCTAAGATTTTTAATATAGATCTTACCGTTTTTAAAATTAATGAAAAATTTTTCTCGACAAATGTTTGATCTAATATTTTCGACATATAGGCATTGTAATTAAGCTTGTATAAAAGTGGTCGATCAGACTCTGAAGAAATCGTAAGGTTTTCTTGCTCATCAATCGCTTGAAGAATTTGTTTAATAGTTGCTTTTTCAATAGCACGCTTAATTTGAATTTGCATACGAACAGGGTCACAAAGGGGTCGCACAATAAAGTAGTCTTCAATCTTTCCATCCTGCATCAAAGCTTGTATTTTATTTACTTCGTTTTTTGAACATAGTAAAAAGATTTGACATCCCAAAAAAGTGTGATGATTAATCAATTCTTGAATTATCCCAAACTCTCCCTCATTTTCCACATCAATTATAAGAATATCAGTTTTAATTTCTTTTTTCAGACCTAAACTTTCAACATCTTCTATGTTCCTAATTCCAATATCTAACTCTTGATGAAAACAAAATTTGCAAATGAGATCACTAATAAATTCATCTTTACAAATATATGTTACATATATTGGCTTGGTCACTGATTTTCTGAATAAATCAGGGTCGTTAGGTGATTCTATGAAAACTGTAACGATATGATCTCCTGCTCTCATACCTATTCTTGAGACACCTTTTCCCTCCAGGCAAAAGTTAGCACCAGATTCAGTGCCAGAAGGAATATTTAATAAACTTGTGCCATCTATGGTTAAAATCTTAATATTTCCCCCAAAAATCGCTGTTCGAAGATCTATTCTTGCAATAGAATTAATATTGTTTCCTTCTCTTGTAAAGAAAGGATGAGGTTTTACTTTAATCTTAATGATAAGATTATTTGAAGAAAGATATACAGGCGAAAATTCACCTTCACCCTTAAGCCTAACAGTTTCCCCATCAGAAATTCCATGAGGAATATCGACTGTAATTTTCTTCTTATAATCAATAAATCCAGTTCCACTACAATCTAAGCAAGGAAAATCATAAATTTTCCCACACCCTTTACATACATCACAAGTACGTTCTAAACGCAAATCATCACAAACGACAATAATTTCCCCTTTGCCAGCGCACTTGGGGCATATGTTCATCTTATTCCCTGGATTAGCTCCTGTGCCATTACAATTTATACATATTCTCTTTTGTGAAATAGTAATTGTCTCTCTTCCCCCCTTAACAGAAAGAAGAAAAGGAATTTCAATATTTCTAATAGTATCTTGAGGCTGGTAGGACTTCTTTTGATAACTATTTTTGACATCGCTTGAAAATAATGAAAAAATACTCCCTAACCTGATTTTCCTTTTAGCACTCGCTACTGCCGACTCAAAAATCTTAAATTCTTGATCATAAAGATTCCGTTTTGTCTCATCATTCAATATCTCATAAGCTTCTAAAACTTCTATAAATTGTTCTTCAGCAACTTTGTCACCATCATTTTTATCAGGATGATACTTATTTGCAAGGATTCTGAATGCCTTCCTGACCTCATCACAAGTGGCGTTTTTAACTATTCCAAGAATCTTATAAAAATCCTTCTTAACCATATTTACCCTTTAATTAATTAAAAATCTAATTAGTCGATCTTGAAAAATCCTATTTTTGTTATTAATATTTAAAGGCAAGTTCACTTAACCTCGCCTATTATATTAATACGAATCAAAACTTGTTATGAATTCTTCTACTTGGTCTTTAAACATTTGATAAATTGAGAAAAATTGTTTATCCTTCGAAAGAAAAATATCCACTATTTCTGGTTGAAAATGTTTTTCTCGTTCTTTATTTATTATTAATTGAGCTTCTTCGTGAGAAATCGCTTTATGATAACATCTATTTGACCTCAAAGCATCATAAACATCGGCTAATGCAACGATTCTTCCTGCCACAGGGATCTTCTCCACTCTTAATCCCTTTGGATAACCACTACCATCCCACTTCTCATGATGTGATAATGCAATATCAATTCCCATTCGAATAAATTCGTTATCAGGATATTCCTTATATACAGCACGTAATGTCCCTGCACCTATTGTGGTATGTGTTTTCATAACCAACCATTCTTCCTCGGTTAACTTATTGGGTTTAAGTAGTATTTTATCAGGAACACCTACCTTACCAATGTCATGAAGGGGGCTGGAGGCATAAATGTTTTCAATGAATGTTTTATCAATTAACGATTTATATTTTGGTAATTGACTGAGTTGTTCTGCGATAATTTTGCAGTATTCTCGAATTCGTTCGAGATGTTCACCCGTCTCGAGGTCGCGTGATTCTGCGAGTTTTGCCATTGCAAAAATAACGGCAATTTGTGTATTAGAAACTTTTTTTACCTCTTCACGAACCCGTTCTTCGAGATGAAGATTATATTCTTCTATTTGTAGACGATAAGTTTCTTCCTGGTCATACAACCTTTTCTTCTCCAGAGATGCACTTAGTCGTGCCTGAAGCATTGTTGCATTAAACGGCTTGATTAAATAATCATCAGCGCCATGTTCTATGCATCTTACAATACTTTCCATATCATCTATAGCAGAAATTACAATAACAGGGATATGACGAAATTTATTATTCCCTTTAAGGTGTTCTAAAACCTGAAATCCATCCATTTCTGGCATCATAATATCAAGAAGTATAATGTCAGGTAAAACCTTATTAATAATGGACAATGCCGAAAGCCCATTTTCAGCAAGCATTGTTTCATATCCTAATTTCTTCATCATATTAAAAAGAAGCGCTCGGTTGGTTTCCATATCATCTACAACAAGAATTTTAGGAGTATTACTCATCAGATTAATCCTTAATTTTTATAAATATAGCCACAGAGAACACAGAGGTTTTATTAAAATTGATAATAAATAGTATTTCTCTGTTTTCTTTGTGGTTCACACATTTTTTATTTTAATTAAGATACTTCTCTAACATCTTAAATAGTTCTTTCAATTGAATAGGTTTCGCTAAGTAATCAGTGCATCCTGCATCCAAGCACCTTCGCTCAGCCTCTTTGCCTGCAGAAGCAGTCAAAGCAATAATTGGAGTATTCTTGAATTCAGGCATTTGACGCAATTTCCGGGTCACTTCCAGACCATCAATCTTCGGCATTCGAAGATCCATAAGAATTAACTCGGGTTTCCGCGATACAGCAAGGTCTATTGCTTCTTGTCCATTTCTTGCTACAATTGTTTGGTGATTCTTAATACTGAGCATCTCAATAATAAGAGTAAGATTTGTTTCATTATCTTCGGCAACAAGGATTCGATGCCCTATTGGTGTTTGATTTGATTTCTGCTCTGATTCTGTCATATTTTTACCCTTCTTTATCATCTTGTCATGCTGAACTTGTTTCAGCATCTCTTATTTCCCATCATTAATGAGATTCCGAAACGAGTTCGGAATGACATTCTGAGGTAAAGTAAACCAGAAAGTACTTCCCTTTCCTCGTTCACTCTCAACGCCTATATCACCTCCTTGCAATTTCACAAGACGTTGCGTTAATGCTAAACCTATCCCCACACCACCCAACGATTCATCTCTCACTCTATCAACTTGATAAAACTCACTAAATATTTTTTCCTGATCTTCTGGTTCGATTCCAATACCAGTATCAGTCACACTTATCAATATCTTACCGGGTTCCTTAGATGCTCGAATTATGATAGCACCCCCTTCTGGTGTATATTTTATCGCATTTGTAAGAAAATTAAGTACAACCTGTTTGAACTTACGATTATCAGCTTGAATTATACCTATATTAGGGTCACATTCAATTTCAAGTTTATGACCCTTCTTATTTAACTGGGTTTTAATCATTGTTATCACAGCATTAATAGTATCCACTAACACAAAATCTTCTAAATTTATCTCTATTTTACCCGCATCAATTTTTGCTATATCCAACAAATCAGTAATAAGAGACAAAAGGTGTTTTGAGGAACTGTCGACCTGTTTAACATAACTTATTTGTTTTTCATTAAGAGTTCCGAAGAATTGACCTGCCAATAAATCAGTAAAACCAATAATTGCATTTAAAGGTGTGCGTAGTTCATGGCTCATAGTTGATAAAAACTTGTTTTTAAGTATGTTAACCTCTTGCAATTGTCGGTTTGTCCCTTCTAACTGTTTAAGTGAATCTCTAAGTTGTTGTGTTCTTAACTCGACTGTCCGCTCCAAATTACTTCTTTCTTTTTCCAATTCAATCTCAATATGTATCAAGTCGGTGATATCATTACCATAGATATTGACATAACCCGCATCAATAAAAGGAACAAACAGTATGGAATAAATTTTATCATCACAAGAAATTTGAGTATACTTTTTAGAATTAGTTTCAAAAGTTTCTGAAACCCACTTAACAATCTCTTTAGGTAGAACATTACCCACTCGTATATTCCAAAAATTTAATAGTATAGAGCTGGCATCATTTGCATAAATTATTTGACCATCTTTTTGCGTTCTAATAACTGGTTGAGGATTTTCGCTCGGAAATCTTGACAACATTGTTATCTCTTCTTCTGCCAACTTACGTTTGATGACTACTCCTAAAGTATTAGCAATTGCTACCAAAAACATTTCTTCCTTTTCACTATACAAATGCCCTTCTTTCACATACGTATTTATGACACCAATAGTTTTGCCAGAAACTATGATGGGAACACAATAATGACCATGAGGTAAAATCCCATTATATTTAACTGTGTGAAAATCATCGATAGAACTGCTAAATTGTATCTTTTGAGTTAATGCTGCCACTCCACAAAGGCATTTCCCAAAAGGAATTCGTTTACACTCTCTCAAAATTGGTTCGGGGAGTCCTTTTTGAGCCTTCATAACTAATACATCAGGCTCATCTTCAACAAGAAATATACAACCTTTCTTCTCGATATCAAGCCAGGAAGTGGTAAGTAATATATCAAGAAAACGCTTTAAGAACTCAACGAGTAAAATATCTTTATGTGATAAATGGAGAATTGCATTTAACACAAACTGCGATTGATAGTTCCATTGAATTTCTTTTTCTAACTGTTTGCTTTCCGTCATATCCCGAAAATACCATATTCTTCCATAGTATTCACCCTTTGAACTGACTAAGGGAGAAGAGTATCTATCAAAAAATCTACCATCTTTTAATTCTATTTCGTCCCTGCTTTTCTCCTCCTTGTGAGAATAAAGATAGACTACTTTCTTAATGAAACTATCAGGGTCTTTTAATTGATTTAGGACATATTGAAGCAATTGTTTATCATCTCTTGTGTCGAATATCTTCTGCGGTATACTCCACATTTCCCCAAAACGTTTATTATACAGGATAATTTTACTGTCGTTATCTACAACAAGAATGCCATCAATTGCGGTCTCAGATTCAGCTTCTAAGAGAGTGGTTTTAAATAAAAGTTCCTGTTCCGCACGCTTGCGCTCGGTAATGTCGCTGAAAAAACCTACGTTGCACTCTTTTCCATCAATCACTATCATAGTGGTAGAGATGTCCGCATATAGTATAGTACCATCTTTGCGGAGACACGGAACGTTTAAAGCTACTCTCTTGTCGCCGCGTGCCTGTGCCATAAATTCACTCAGTACCCACTCCAAATCCTCCTGAAGGTGAATATCGTTTACACTCATCTGTATTAGTTCGTCCTTCGTATAGCCTAACATTCGACACTGGGCTGGATTAGCATACATAAATTTCTTGGTCTTGATGTCTGCGATCAGTATCCCCTCCGCCGCATTTTCAAACAGGGCACGGTACCGAGCTTCGCTTTCCCGCAATGCTTCCTCCGCTTGCTTGCGTTCCATGATATCTATCATAATATGAACAGCCTTAAATAAATTATTGGATTCATCAAATATTGGGTCAACCGAAACGTGAAACCATTTATCATCAAGTTTTAATTCAAGTTTTTCTCGTGAGTGAGTATTAAGCATCTGTTTCATAGGGCAATTTTCTATAAAATCAGTTGAGTTATGCATAAGTTTATAGCAATGTTGACCAATAACTTCTTTGAATGGTTTTTGAAGAAGATTTTTCATTGACTGATTACATCTAATGATTTTTCCTTCCGTATCTAACAGGCAAACGGCATCAGATATAGAATCAAATGTAGTTCGCCATTGCTTTGCAGAATCTAAAATCATTTTCTCCAATTTTTCTTTTTCTTTTTTCTCTTTTCTCTTTTCGAGAGCACCTTTTATAGCAGGACCAAGACGAATTAGATGAGTCTTGATTACATAGTCGACGGCTCCGGCTTTCATACAGTCAACAGCCGTTTCCTCATTCATTGAACCCGTAACAATAATAACGGGAATATCGGGTGTTAGTTCTTGTGCCAATTTTAATGCTTCCATACCTGTAAAATTTGGCATTTGATAATCGCTAAGAATAATATCAGGTGTGAAATCTTTTAATTCTTTTATGAAGGCTTCTCTTGTATCCACATATTTTGAGAGGAAGTTTATTTTAGCTTTAGATAGTTCTCGCACAACTAACTCTGCATCAGCAGGAATATCTTCAAGTATAAGTATACGCAGTTTCTCATCCATAATAATCCTCCAACTTTGCGATAGAAGATTATCTCACGCAAAGACGCAAAGAGCGCTAAGAATAAAAAAACCAATAAAAATAAATAAAAGAGAAATTATATTAATTTAAATAATTTATTAAATTATTCTTTTCAAACTTTGCGAACTTAGCGACTTTGCGAGAAAAAATAATTTCTTAATATTCAAATAAAAGATAGTTTCACGCAAAGAACGCTCAGAAAGAAAGGAAAGAATTAACCATACATTCATTAATGAAAAACAGGCGAGACCAAGGTCTCGCCTACTAAAGTAGGGGCATATTGCATATGCCCTGAAATTATTGGGCACGTGCAACGTGCCCCTATCGCACTTCACATAATATCAGATATTGTTATAGTGATTGTTTAAAAATGCCCAAAAGCGAGATTGCTTCGTCACTACCGTTCCTCGCAATGACACTTCTGGAATGTCATTGCGAACAGTCTTATCGTGAAGCAATCTCGTAGTTAAGATAAGTATTTGAGTTTTTAAACAATCACTGTTATAATAAATACTTCTATGAATTTAATTCCTTAATCCCATAATTAATTTGGGATTATAATTTATTATTAATATTTGGCAATGCAAAATAGAAAGTTGCACCTTCATTCACTTTTCCTTCTGCCCATACTCGCCCATTATGTTTGCTTATAATCCGCTCCACAATCGCTAATCCTATCCCTGTCCCTTCAAATTCTTGAGTTGTTTGCAACCGTTTAAATGGCACGAATAATTTATTTGCATCCTGCATATCAAACCCGATCCCATTATCTTTAATATAATAAACATTTTGATTAACTTCAACCTTACTCCCAACTTCTATTATTGGTTGCTCTCTTGTTCGGGTGAATTTAATCGCATTGGATAAAAGATTTATAAAAACCTGACGTATCAATGATAAGTCACCTTTAGCCGAAAGAAGCGGCTTTATATCCAATTGTGTGGTCTGTTTGATGGAAGGTTTGAGTTCCTCAAAAACAGAGTTTACCAGCTCTTTTATGTCTATATCTAACAGCTTAATCTGTGTGTGTCCTAAATGCGAGAAGTCAAGAAGGTCTCTAATTAATTGATTCATTCGCTTTGTGTTAGAAGATATAATATTCAAGAAACGTTGTCCTTCAGAATCAAGAAGCTTTGAGTAATCTTCTAACAAGATCTTTGCGAAACCTTCAATTGTATGTAAGGGATTTTTCAGGTCATGAGAGACAGAATACACAAAAGCCTCGAGTTCTTTGTTAGTTTCTTGGAGCTGTTTTGTGCGTTCTTCTACTAATTCTTCAAGATGTAAATGATATTTTTGCAACTCTTCCTCTGCTCGCTTCCGCTCTGTAATGTCGCGAATATTGCATTGAATCACTTTTTTACCGTTAACCTGATATACATTACTAACAAACTCCACAGCAATCTCCTGCCCACTTTTTGTTCTAAGGGGTAAGTCATCATAACGGATATAATCTTTACTCTGTAATTCCTGAAAATTGAATTTATTTGTTACAATATCTTTGAAATGATCGAGCTCCCAGAGCTTTTTCCCCAAGAATTCATCATTAGAATAGCCCAGCATTTCTTTCATAAATGGATTAGCATCAGTTATCTCTCCCGTGTCCGCATCAAGAATTAGGATTCCATCTTTGGCTGACTCAAAAAGCCTTCGGTATCGAGTCTCGGAAGCCTGCAGCGACTCCTGCGCCTGTTTACGCTCGGTGAGGTCCACCATCGCAGCGAGGCACTCTTGCCCATCCTCGGAGACCCTTGCCTCAATTTGCACATAGAGCTGGTGATTCCCCGCTTTCGGGAGCATTGCCTCGCAAGTCTCTTTTGTCTGTCTCTCAAATACCTTTTTCAGAAAGGCGTTGAAGGCGGGGCGGGAATCATCGGAAACAAAAATCCCAAAGCGACGGTTCACCAGCCGCGAGCGCTCCAATCCAAGCAGGCGCGCCCCGGTAAGGTTCATCTGGCGAATCGTCCCGCCGATGTCCAGGGTAAAGTAGCCCACGGGGGCGAAATCGTAGAGGTCGGTGTATTGGGCAAGGAGTTCCTCCACCTCATTCCTGGTCTGCTGGAGCTCCTCATTCTGTATCTCCAACTCAAATTGGTGAATCCGCAGTTCTTGAATGAGCCGCATCAGGTCTTTCTCCGTCTCGGGACGGACCACTTTCTTCTTACTCTCTTTCAGCCTCTTTTCTGCCCGTCGGCGCAGCTCAGCCGTATCCGCTATCTTATCCTGGCTCTTTTTCATGGTGTGGTCTCCTTCGTTTCTTCAGACCCCGGAATTGTTCCTGCACCCTTCTCGCTTTGTCCGCGTTTTATTTCAGCCTGTAACTTCCCCTCGGATTGGTCCAGCTTTATGTCTTGTTCTATGATGTGTTCTTCCAAACCAACTTGCACTTTGCGCAACTTCGCCTCTAGCGTTTTAGAAATGGTGATGTCCATAAAGGTGATCACAACGCCGTCAATTATGTTTTCCAGGGTGCGGTAGGTCATGATGCGCACCATAAACCATCGCCCGTCGTGGGTAGCGACCTGTTTCTCGTGAAAGACCAGCGTTCGCATCACCTCCCGCGCGTCCTCTGCCAGTTCCGGGTAGAGCAAGTCGCAGGCAATATCCGTGATCAGCCGCCCCACGTCGCCCGGGATCAGCTTAAAAACTCTGTTCGAACCAGTCGTGAAAAGCCGCACGCGGAGTGCGTTGTCCAGAAACAAGGTGACAATGTCCGTGCTGTCGAGCAAGTTCTTCATGTCGTTGTTCAACCGAGACAGCTCATCCACTTTTACCTTCAACTCATAATTGACCGTCTGAAGTTCTTCGTTCATGGACTGCATCTCTTCCTTGGAAGTGGTTAGTTCCTCGTTGGTAGACTGTAGCTCCTCGTTGGTGGACTGCAATTCCTCGTTAGCGGATTTGAGTTCTTCCTGGGAGGTCTGCATCTCTTCGCGGGTGGTCTGCAACTCCTGGCGGGCTTGCTCGAGATCCCGCTCCAATTCCGCTACCCGGGCGCTGCGGGTAGTGGCACGTTGGGTTCTGCTCGTTGCTTTGTTTTCGAGGGGTGTTGCCATGTCTGTAAAGACGATCATCACCATCCCGCTCAGTGCCCCCGGCTCCTTGAGCGGCTGGACGGTGATGTTCACTGTCTGCGTCCCTCCATTGGTTCCCACTACCACGTTCTTGAGGGCAATCTCGCCTTTTTGCCGGAGTGCTTTCTGGAAGGCGCCGGTCAGTTCGTAGCGCAATCCTTCGCGAGCCATGGCAAAGATGTTCCAGTTTGCCTTGCCTGCTGCTGGTTCCAGGTATTTGCCCGTTCGCCCATTAATGTAAAGAATATCTCCTTTGTTGTTGACCAACACAGCCGCCGGTGAGTATCGTTGCAATAGCAGTTGATCCGCCATCGACTGTAGATTCGCCTCTGGTTTCAACACTTTCGGCAGTTGTGGCGCACCTGGCAGGACAGAGACAAACGAGGTAGGAAACTCGACCGGCTCCGCCCGTAGGGCAGACTCGAGCCGCCAATAAATCCGCGATTTGTTGTCCAGTGGTGCGAAGAGGTCGGTAAAGCCGCCGATGGTCTCCGCACTCCCTAAAAATAGTATGCCGCCGGGATTCAGGCTGTAATGAAAAAGCGGCAGGAGTTTTTTCTGCAGTTCCGGGGTCAGGTAGATGAGCAGGTTCCTGCAACTTATGATGTCGAGCTTGGTGAAGGGTGGATCCATAATCATGTTCTGCGGGGCAAAAATTACCATCTCCCGTATGTGCTTGCCAACCTGGTAACCGCGCTCTTTCTTGACGAAGAACCGGCTCAGTCGCTCCGGCGACACATCCGCAATGATGTTGGCTGAGAAAACGCCCTCACGGGCTTTCTCAATGGCGTTCCGGTCCAGATCGGTGGCGAAGATCTGGAGCGCAAAGTTTTTTGCCGGCTTGATTTGCTCCAGCGCTTCTTTGAAGACGATGGCTAAGGAATATGCCTCCTCCCCGGTCGCGCAGCCGGGCACCCAAGCCCGAAGAGCCTGACTTGGCTGGCGGTCTGCCAGAAGCGCCGGAATGACCTCTCCTTTCAACATTTCCCACAATGCAGGGTCGCGGAAAAAATTCGTTACACCGATCAAAAGCTCCTTGAACAACAGCTCCAGCTCCTCGTGATTCTCCTGCAGCAACCGGACATACGTAGCAATCTTGTCAATTTGTTGGATACCCATTCGCCGCTCGATCCGGCGGTACACTGTGCTCTTCTTATACATAGAAAAGTCGTTGCCTGTCTGCTCCCGCAGCAGGATCACGACCTTTTCGAGGGCACTCTGAGCCTTGTCTTCCTGGGCGAGTCCGGGCTTGGCGATGAGGGGGGCGTGCTGGAGATAGGCGATGATCTTTCCGGGAAGCTCTTCCACCGGTGCGACGACGTCAGCCAGCCCGGCGTCAATGGCACTTCTGGGCATACCATCGAATTTAGCTGAGGTCGGCTCCTGCACAAAGACCACTCCTGCTTTTTCCTTGATGGTCCTCAGTCCCATTGTCCCATCTGAGCCCATGCCAGAGAGGATGACGCCGATGCTCCGCTCCTGCCTGTCGTCCGCTAAGGAACGGAAAAAGAAATCAATCGGCAGGCGCAGACCCCGGGACGCCACAGGATCGAGCAGGTGCAGGACTCCATGCAAGATGGATATATCCTTGTTTGGTGGAATCACATAGACACTGTTCCGCTGAATCCTGGTGCGATCCTTGATCTGGATAACCTTCATAGCAGTGACGCGCTGGAGCAGTTCCACCATAATGCCCTTATGCGTCGGGTCCATATGCTGGACGATAACATATGCCATACCACTATCTTTCGGCACGTTTTTCAGAAACAGTTCCAGAGCCTCCAGCCCCCCTGCGGAAGCACCGATACCGACGATGGGGAAAAGGCGGCTTGCTCTATGCGAGTCATCCGTTTGCGGGGACGGTGTTTCTTTTGGTACAGCATTAGCCGGTTTTTTCTGCCGATGTTCGGGTTTAGTTTTCTTTATCATTGTTCAATTTCTCCTTTTTACCCGCCGCGGATGACCAACAGCCCTGCAGGACAACGATAGGCATCTGATCAATCGCATGCCCCAGCCGGATGAATAACTCTTCCAGGTCATATTCGCCTGTCTCCTCGATCTCGCTGCGTTTGACGTGAACGTAGTCAATCGCCAGCTTCTTGCGGGTGATCAACGCCTTCAGGTCGAAGCCGAGTGAGACGATGTTATTAGTCAGTTCCTCGGCGGTTTCTTCAAATGCCACAAAAACACCAGGCTCCTGATATTCCACGGTGCCGTGAACCAGAAATTCCATAGCCAGGAGCGTTTTGCCACAGCCGGTGGTGCCGCAGACCAGAATGGCCCGCCCGGTGGGCAGCACGCCGCCGGTGATTTCGTCGAGTCCGAGAATCCCGGTGGGGGATTTCGAGAAGGTTTTGTTAAGAGGATTCACTCTGTTTCTTTTCGTGGCTCGTTTGCTCCTTATTTATAATAACCTCTTCAGGATTACAATTTGAGAACTCTGAAAAACTACGAGATTCTTCGCTTCGCTCAGAATGACACTGTAGGGGCGTATCGCGATACGCCCCTATAAACCGCTCCAGAAAGGTAAGTGACTGTCATTGTTAGGAGGCGAAGCCGACGAATCAATCTCATATTTTACGTAAAATGTTAGTTTTTCAGAGGTCTCAATTTGAGATTTCTGAAATATTAGGTTTTTTAATATATGGTTGAGATTGTTCAGTTAGTTTTGTAGGGGCAGACCCCTGTGTCTGCCCTTACATAAGGCGAACACGGAGGTTTCACTCCTACATCTCGCAAAGACATAGTAAGAGACGCATATATGCATCCCCTACAACAGACAAAAATATAGCAAAATTGATGTTGTGGTGCGAGATTTATCTCGCAGTTTTTGCGACATAAATGTTACACCACAATTTTTCAGAAATCCCTATTTGCTAATCTTCTAAGGCATTTGATTATCGGAACGGTGGACTAATTCTTTAAGTGTTTCAGGAAGCTTGTGAAATTCCGTTGATTTATCGAAAAAATAATTCGCACCTAATTTCAAACATATTTGCCGATATTGAGGATAAGGATAGTTGGTAAACACTATTACTATAGGAGCAGGCTTTTTTGTCTTAATCTTCTGTAGCACACTGATTCCACTCTCCCCTGTCATTCTAATATCTAATATTACAACATCAGGTTCGAGTTTCTCAACTAACTCTATAGCTTCATCAGCATTCTGGGCTTGACCAATGACTTTTACCCCTTCAATTTCAGAAATCATTGTGACTAATCTTTCACGCATAATATCCGAATCATCTACAATAAGAATTTTTACAAACACTCGTTTTTCTCTTTCCGTTTTTTTCATTGAACTTAACCTAAAAACTGCTGTTTAAAGATTAACAGAAAAATATTATAATTGTATCAGTATAAGTCTGATTTTTTTGTAGGATTTTTACTCTCTCTTTTGTAAGTATTTTCCTACAAAAATAGTTGGTGAGTTAGGA
>Ga0315274_10000213_pt1 | contig 88923 bp, 78 predicted proteins | sample YL17G02_20_MG_FD_203700 | JGI IMG/M metagenome (GOLD analysis project Ga0315274, IMG submission 203700) | Sediment microbial communities from Yellowstone Lake, YNP, Wyoming, USA - YL17G02_20 | ecosystem: Environmental > Aquatic > Freshwater > Lake > Sediment | place: USA: Wyoming | collected...
CGTGACAAGACGGTGCGAGGGCGTAGGCTCGCGAAAACCAGACGCCAGTACTGTGACTTTGACGCTATTCGCCAATCTCTCATCCACGACCGCCCCGAAAATCATGTTGGCCTCGGCATCCACAGCCTGGGCCAGAACCTCTGCGACCTCGTTCACTTCGTGCAGGGCAAGGTCCTGGCCACCGGATATGTTGAGCAGGACTCTCCGGGCACCATCGATGCTGGACTCCAGCAGCGGGCTGCCTATGGCGTTGATTGCCGCCTGCCTGGCGCGTCCTTCGTCAGATGCCTGCCCTATACCGATAAGTGCCGTCCCCGAATCACTCAAGATCTCCCTGACGTCCGCGAAGTCAATGTTTATTAGTCCGCGTTCGGTTATGATCTCCGCGATCGCCTGGACTCCCTGGCGCAGTACGTCGTCCGCCAGGCGGAACGCTTCGGTGATCGGAACGCCTTCTTCCATTTCCAGGAGGCGGTCGTTAGGGATGACTACGAGCGTATCAACCTGCTCCATGAGCAGGTTGATCCCCTGTTCGGCCTGATCGGCACGCCTGTTTCCCTCGAATGTAAAAGGCCTGGTGACCACTCCTACGGTAAGCGCGCCCGCTTCCCGGGCTAATCCTGCTATCACCGGTGAAGCCCCGGTGCCGGTGCCTCCGCCCTTTCCGGCCGTCACGAATACCATGTCCGCACTGCCGATAGCTTCTCTTAACCGGTCGGCGCTGGCTTCCGCCGCTATGCGGCCTACCTCAGGATCGTTTCCCGCCCCGAGCCCGTGTGTCAGCTCCTGCCCTATCGGTATCCTGACGCCGGCCAGGCATCCCTGAAGGGCCTGTGCGTCCGTATTGACCCCTATGAACTCAACGTTATGAAGGCCGCTGTTTATCATCGTGTTCACCGCGTTGTTCCCCCCGCCGCCCACGCCGATTATCCTTATCACAGCGATAAACCTTTTCTGTTTCCGAGAATCATCGATCACTGTTGCTCCTCGATAAGACGGCCGACCGTCTCATAAAGACGGTAACACGGTTGCCGCACATAAGCACACGGCCAACCCGTCGCATGATAGCAGACGTGTTCACGGGCAGGCAATAAAGCCACTCTCCACGATGAGTGCGCTTCTATGCGGACCTCCCTTACGCTCTCGTAAGGCCACAGGGCTTGAGCGCGTGAAAGTAACTTGAATTTGCCCGCATGGAGCCACCGCAGTCTTAGAAGCGGTAAATCTTCAGTAAAGCTAAAGAATGAACTTGTACTTTACCTGTTACGCAGGAACGGGGGTATGGTTATGTCTTCTTCTTCGACAATAGTCTTGCTCGGGCGTTCGCGGGCCGGGCGCTCGCGTTCGCGGGCCGGGCGCTCGCGTACCTTTTCGCTTTCCGTTTCCACCGTCGATTCTGCGTCTACGCGACGACGGGCTCTGGAAGGCCGCGCGAATCCAAGCCGCCCTGGCTCTATCCCCGAGGCGATGACCGTGATCTTGACTTTGTCTTTGAGATCCGGGTCGATTATGACACCGAATATCTCCTCCGCATCAGGATCGCAGGCCCCCCTGATTATCTCCGCTCCGTCACGCGCTTCCTGCAGAGAAAGGTCCGGCCCGCCGGTGACGTTGATTATCACACCCTGTGCGCCGTCGATAGATGATTCGAGAAGCGGACTCGACACGGCATTCTCCCCGGCCTTGACCGCGCGGTCCTCCCCGGTAGCCTCGCCAACGCCCAGCAGGGCCGACCCGGGGACAGACAGTATCTTCTTGATATCAGCGAAATCGAGGTTTATAAGTCCAGGCAGATTGATCAAGTCCGTGATTCCCTGAACGCCGAAGCGCAGCACTTCGTCAGCCTTCCGGAAAGCCTCGTCTATATTTATGCGGGAATCAGTGAGTTCGAAAAGTTTATCGTTCGGGATTATTATCAGCGTATCGACCTTGTCCTGCAGCACTTCCACGCCCTCTTCCGCCTGCCTTCTCCTGTGGTTGCCCTCGAAATCGAAAGGCTTGGTCACGACACCTATAGTCAGTGCCCCTTGCTCCCTGGCCACTTCCGCTACGATCGGGGCCGCGCCGGTGCCGGTTCCGCCGCCCTCACCCGCGGTTATGAAAACCATGTCACTGCCTTTAAGCGCTTCCTTGATCTCGTCCCTGTGTTCCTCCGCAGCATCTCGGCCGAGGTCTGGCTGGTTGCCCGTGCCGAGGAAGTGGGTCAGTTCCTCGCCGATGCTTATCTTTACATCGGCATCGCACGCGAGCAGGTCCTGCGCATCGGTATTTACCGCGATAAAATCAACGCCTGTCATACCGTCTCTTATCATCCTGTTTATCGCGTTGTTTCCTCCACCGCCGACACCCACGACTTTGATTACCGCGAAGAACTGCTTCAGATCTTCAGGCATGGCTTCTCCTTTTCTCCCCATAAGCTGAAGGCCCGCTAGTTGATTTACATTCTACTGGCTTTTTCAAAATCATCCTCTGCCTTAACACGCCTCATCACATATGAGTATGAATCACAGATTGAGAGTTATTATACCAGAATAATCAAGGTTTACTATAGATATATCTTGACTCTACTTCAGGCTTCAGTATAATCCCGTCAATACCCCGGCGCAAGCAGCCCATTTAAAATCTCCCTGTCCTCTACTACTCCGTCCCGTAGATACGGTGTCGTACCGAGAGCGTCGATGCGCCGTTCCTTAGAAGGCGCGCGACAAGGGCGTACTCGGTGAGTACTGCGAGGAAGCGGAAAGCGGCAGGGGCGGATGCAGCGGTGATCGAATGCAAGCGTATTTATGGGACAGGGTACTTAGTTCGCTTTTATCACGGGAGAGTCCGGTACCCTTACATCTATGTATGCGATCTTCCGGTTGCTGTTTTTGACATCCGCAAGTATTGCTTCCAGTACCTCGTTTTTTTTCTCGCTTTCGGACGAGGAGCCGTAGATGATCTGAAAACCGGCTTTAGATACCAGGACCTGACCTCTACCGTCAAAAGGGTTTACCAGCTGAATGGTCTGGCTGATTTCCTCAGGCATGTTATCAAGCACATCCACACTCTCGAGCACCTCCTTGCCCGTTATCGTTTGATCAACTCTGGGAAGTGACGTATCGCTTCCATGTATTCTCGGCAATCCCTTGAACTCGCCCGGCGACACCCGCGCAATAACATGCCCATCCCCGTCGGCCAGAAATCCTGTTCCGCCGCAATCAATGACACCGACCGGTTTCCTTTCTACCACTTCGATCACAACCGTATTAAGCATCTTCCTTGTGACCTTCACCCCTTTGATCCAGGGGTCCTCGGCGAGATTCCTGTCGATCCTTCCCACGGGCAGTGTTAGAAGGTTCCTGTAAGAATCCACCCCGCTCTTACGGCGTATATAACCGTCTTCCAGGTGATCGTTGCCTGCGATGACCACTCGCTTTATCCTGCAGGCATCCGTGAAAAACGCCAACCAGAACATCAGGCCCACCAGCAGTACTAGCATTACTCCGGTAGACACGGATACTTTGAACAGGGCGCTGTGAGACTCTGGATGACGTTTCAGCCTCTTCAACTGGTGGAATCACCCCGGCATATCCGTCTTGAGCCTTGCTCCATCGAGGATCATGGACACTACCTCACCGAACTCCATGCCTCTTGCACTGGCCGCTTTGGGCAGGAGACTTGTCTGCGTCATGCCTGGAATCGTGTTTATCTCCAGAAATATAAGCTCCTGGCTTTCATCCTCGAGTATCAAGTCCACCCTCGACACGTCCTCGCAACCAAGAATGTCGAATGCCCTCAGGGAGATGTCCTGTGCCAGGCTCGCGACTTCAGGCGCGATGTCAGCGGGAACCTCGTAATCAGTCATGCCCGGTTCATACTTCGCCCGGTAGTCATAGAACCCCTGATGTGGCTTTATCTCAAGCACGGGCAGCACTAACGGTTTGCGCCCGAGTATGCCCACGGTCAACAGCCTGCCACTGATGAATCGCTCGACCAGCGCCCTGCAGTCACTGGCAAAGACCCTGTCAAGCGCACTCGACAACTCTGATGCTGCCCTGACCTCCGTTACCCCGATACTGCTTCCCTCGCAGGCGGGTTTGACCATCACGGGAAACGACAGCTCTCTTTCCACGTCTACGGCCACCTCCTCATAGTGCTCACCCCTGTTGACCACCAGGTCGGGTGCAGTCGGTATCCCGTGGTAGCGAAGGATCTCCTTTGTCACCACCTTATCCATAGTTACCGCGCTGGCCAGTACGCCCGAGCCCGTGTAAGGTATTCGCATTACCTCCAGCAACCCCTGGATAGTTCCGTCCTCCCCTCCGCGGCCATGAAGCGCTAAGAAAGCGACATCCGGCCTGCCCGCAAGGAGCCTCTCGGGCAGGTTGCGGTCAACGTCTATCTCGACCACCCTGTGACCCAGTTCGGTCAGCGCGACGCAGATAGCCGTGCCCGTTTCGATTGATACTTCTCTCTCTGCGCTTTTTCCACCCATCAATACCGCGACTGTCAGTGCCAAAATGTCCTCACTCCCCGAATAATCCCAGCATCTGGACCTCGAGCTCCATGTCAACCCCGAACCTCGCCCCCACCTCGCCTCTCGCCAGGTCGATCAGCCTCTTTATATCTGAAGCAGTGGCGTCCCCACCATTGATTATAAAATTCGCGTGTATCTCAGAGATCCTGGCTCCACCAACGCCCTTACCTTTCAAACCACATTCCTCTATTAACCGCCCGGCAGAGTCACCGGGTGGGTTCTTGAAGACCGACCCGGCTGTGCGCATGCCCCACGGCTGGGTCTCTCTGCGCATGCTCCTTACTTCATCCATTCGCTTCTTGATGGCCTCTTCATGATCGCGCGATAAACTGAACTTCGCTTTAATAACTACCTCGCCTGGAGGCACCAGGGGCTCCCGGTACTCTGCATCGAAACTTACATGCCGCTCTTCCTCCACATCCATGGTCAGGGTCTTCACAACCGTCAGCACGCCGGCTATAGAACCCCTGAAGGCTGCCGCGTTCGTCATGATCGCGCCCCCGACAGTGCCTGGAATGCCGAAAGCGAACTCAAAGCCAGTCAACGACGCGTGTAACGCCGTGGTGACAGCATTACTGATGGAAGCGCCAGCTCCCGCCTCCATCTGCTCGCCGGAAACACTTACATTCGCGAGCTTATCTGTCAAACGGATAATGACTCCCGGCACTCCACCGTCAGCGATAAGCAGGTTAGATCCGTTTCCCATTATGAAAAGCGGTAGTTCCCGCTCCCTGACTACCCTGAGAACACGGACCAGGGAAGGTTTGCTTCGCGCTGTCACCAGATATCGCGCAGGTCCACCGACGCCCCAGGTGGTGTGCTCTGCCATGCTGACGTCATACTCGACAGTGATATCATCAAGTCCGCGTATTGAATAGAAGGGGTCTGGCAAGTAAACACCTCGTCAGTCGTCATTCGCCAAGAAGCTCCAGTATCTCACCCGCGCATTGAGTGATATCACCGGCTCCAATGGTCAAGACGTAGTCATCCTGTTTGAGCTTCCCGACAACCTCCCGCGCGAGGTCGGCCCTGTTCGGTACGTAGATAACAGGCTTCATCGAATCATTCTGAAGGATGCTCTCCACGATGAGCTTCCCCGTGACGCCGGGAATCGGTTCTTCTCCAGCCCCGTAAACGTCGGTCACAATGATAATGTCTGCATCGCTGAAGCATTGTCCAAACTCGCTTGCGAGGATCTCTGTGCGCGAATATCGGTGTGGCTGGAACACCGCAACAACACGCGACGGTGCTATCGAACCCGCCAGGTCCAACACCGCCGTTATCTCGGTGGGATGGTGAGCGTAGTCATCTATGACCTTTATGCCGGCGCGTATGCCTATCGTCTCAAAGCGTCTCCTGACACCTTTGAATTCCCCGATCCCATTCAGGACCTTTTCCACAGGCATCCCGAGCTGATGTCCCATCGCGATCGCCGCAAGTGAGTTGTAGATGTTATGCGTCCCGGGAATCCTGATGTCTACCTGTCCCAGTTCATCTCCCCCGCATAGAGCGGTATAGGTCGAGCCGTCACCTCTTATCGATTGGTCTCTGAAACGGTACTGGTTGTCCTGTCCTCCGCCGTACAGATGTAGCCTGCCGCCGGCCTTCTCAAACTGCAGCCCTGCCCTTCTTGCCCGTGGATCATCCCCGCATATCACGGCAAACCCGTTGTCCGGTATCAAGAGCAGAAACTCCAGAAACAGGCTCGCCGCTTGCTCCGCGTTCTCGAAATAGTCGAGATGGTCCCCGTCCACGTTCGTCAGGATTACGGCTTCGGGCCTGAGGTTGATGAGCGACCCATCGCTCTCGTCCGCTTCCGCAACGAGATACTCACCCCCTCCGTAGTGAGCGTTACCTCCCGTCTCGTTCAATTCTCCACCAATCAGGAACGAAGGGTCGGCTCCGCATCCGAGAAGCATCTGGGTAACCAGTGAAGATGTGGTCGTTTTTCCATGAGTGCCGGCGATCGCGATTCCCTTTCTGGTCTCCATGATAGCCGCCAGCATCTTCGCCCTGTCTATTACCGGGATACCCGTCCGTTCAGCCTCGAGGAGTTCCGGGTTGTCTTGCGATATAGCGGATGACCTCACGACCACGCTGGCCGACCCGACGTTGGCGGCCCTGTGCCCTATTCCCACGTCCACCCCCATCTTCCTCAGCCGTCTTACGTTCGGTGACTCTTTTATGTCGGATCCTTCGACAATATAGCCCATCTGAAGCAGCACGGTCGCGATTGCGCTCATGCCGGCCCCACCTATCCCAACCAGATATATCGCCCGTTCTTTTCCCAGGCTTTTAAGGTCCAGTCTTTCCAGCAACGTCGTCTCTCCTCGATTTCGTCATCAGTGCGGTATACCTTTCAACTCAATTCTTCCATGAGCCTGACGATCCTTTCCGCGCCGCTACCATCGCCATGCCCGGCGGCCGCGACGGCCATGCACGACAGAGCCTCCCTGTCATCAAGCAGTCGGAGGGCCTCCTTGATTGCCGGTATCGCGGAGTCCCCGTCCTGTCGAACACACAGTGCTGCACCCGTTACCTCTGACTGCAGGGCGTTCAACTCCTGGTGGTCCGCGGTCGCATACGGGTATGGCACCAGCACGGCTGGCACGCCGCCAGCCTTGAGTTCTGCCATGGTACTCGCGCCCGCCCTGGTCACTGCCAGGTCCGCTACAGCATATGCGAGATATATCTGCTCGATGTATGGCAGCGCCCTGTAAAGCAGGGTTGCCCCTGAAAGCCGCTCCTGCGCGGCTTCTCTTCCTGGATCATCATAACCACTCTTCCCGGTGATGTGTAATATCTGCAGGTCCTCCCTGCCGGAGACTTCCGGTATCGAATCCCACAGCGCGGTGTTCAGCGCCATGGCCCCCTGGCTCCCTCCAAACACCAGAAGCGTTCTTCTCCCGGTCTCCAGCCCGAACTTTTCAAGCGCCCGCAGTCGAGCATGCTCGGCCGTCCCGCGGTCAGCAAGCTCCTCGATCTCTCTTCTTACGGGAGTACCCGTGACCACGGTTCTCGATTTTCCCGGAAGCAACCTCTGCGTCCCCGGAAAAGAGATCGCCACGGCATGGGCCCTTCGGCTCAACACCCTTATCACCAGTCCAGGCCTGTAATTCATCTCGTGCAATATCAGGGGGATCCCCAGCCAGACGGCCGCGAAGCACGCCGGGGCCGATGCGAATCCACCTGTGCCCACCACGCATGTCGGCCTGTTCAGTCTCAGTAATCTTCTGCAATGCCACGTCCCTTTAAGGAACAGGGCCATAGAGCGCATTACCGCGACGGGGTTTTTACCGGCTATACCCTTAACCTTCACCCCCTCGAACGCGAACCCGAATTCCCTGGCAGCATCAGACTCGGGCCCCCCGAGAGAGCCGATGAAAAGTATCTGCGCCTCCGGATGCCCACTGAGAAATCGCGTGGCGATCGCCACGCTCGGGTACAGATGGCCCCCGGTCCCGCCCCCGGTAACGACTACACGCACGCCCTCATCCCCTCTACGGAGAACTCTGGGCGGCTACGTTGAGCAGGATCCCGATACATCCCATACAGACACAGAGGCTGGAGCCCCCGAAACTCACCAGGGGCAGGGGTACTCCTGTGATCGGGAGCAGGCCTGTGACTCCACCCATGTTCACAAGCGCCTGTATGACTATCAAGCCGGTGATGCCGGCTGCAAGCAGCCTTCCCAGTTTATCCGGGGCCCTGTTGGCTATCCTGAACCCCCCGATGCCAAGCAGGGCTATCAATGAAACTACTGCCAGAGTCCCCAATATCCCGAGTTCCTCACCGATGATGGCGAATATGAAATCAGTGTGCGCGTTAGGAAGGTAGAGGAACTTCTGCCGGCTCATGCCCAGGCCGAGACCTTTGATGTTGCCCGAGCCCAGTGCTATATATGACTGTATCACCTGGTAGCCGGAACCCCTGGCTTTACTCCATGGATTCAGGAAAGAGAACAGGCGCGCACGGCGATACGACGCTGATAACATCAGGCAGAAGGCCGCCGCTCCGCCGGCAGCACCCACCATCGCGAGATGACTTACCCTGCTCCCGGCCAGTATGAGCACAAGCAGAACCGCGGCACAGGTCACTATCGCGCTGCCCATATCAGGTTGAAGCAGTATCAGACCTGCCTCGATTGCCGCCAGCAATACAACCGGTATCAGAAAATGCGTGAATCGTTTTACGTTCTTCCCTTTCATTGCAAGGGCGTAACAGGCGAATACTACCAGTGTGAACTTCGCGATCTCGGTCGGCTGGAGGTTGAGCGGGCCGACCTCTATCCATCGCCTAGCTCCTCCGACCTGTTTCCCTACCAGCAGTACGGCCACCAGCAGGCCCAGCGAAATAATCACCCCTATCCACGATATTTTGCCAAGCTTGTGGTAATCGAATCTCGCCAGGAATATCATCAGCAGCATTCCGAGTGCGGCCCAGGTGACCTGCTGGGTGAAATACCTGTAGCCGTTGCCGCTCTCTGCGGCACTGATCACAGAACCGGCGGAGAATACCATTACCAGCCCCATCAGCAAAAGCGCCACGGTGGGAATAAGTATGTAATACGCCAGCTCGTTCTTGACCAGAACTCCCTTTTTGACCGCTTTCGCCTGTCGCCGCCGCCTTTTGCTGGCACCTGCGGGCGGGCGCACTGGATGGAGTTCGCGGCGCCTTCTCGCGGGATCGCTTCTGGCCCTTTCCCTTTCAGCTCTCGCTGCGTTACTCGCGGTTGCCAATCACATCACTTCCCCGGCCAGCCGGCCCACCGATTCCTTGAACACCCGACCGCGCTCACGGTAATCAGTGAACATGTCGAACGATGCGCACGCGGGGGAGAACAGGACGATTCTCGCACCGTTGCAGAGCCTGTAAGCTTTCTCGACGGATTCATCCATGTCACCAGCCAGCACGACCAGCCGCTCGGACTCTGAAGGACACTCGACCACGAGGCTACTCCTGAAGGCCACCGCGCTCTCTCCCAGCAGCACCAGGCCCTTCAACTGCCCTTTCCTAAACCGTCGGCATATCTCGGACATGAGTTCCGTGAAGTCAAGACCCTTGTTCCTTCCGCCCATGATAGCCACCGTCGGTTCATGAAACGACTTGAGAGCGCTTAATGCAGCGTGGGGGTTAGTCGCCTTTGAATCGTTGTAGAACGAAACACCGGCAACCATGCCCGCTAACTCCATCCTGTGTTCAAGTCCCCGAAAAGCCCCGACCGACGCTCTTATCCCTGCCGGGCTGTATCCCATCACCAGAGCCGAACCTATTGCGGCCATAGCGTTCTCGATGTTGTGTTCTCCCGGGAGTTGTATCTCATCTACCGGCATCAACCGCTCTTCGGGAAGCGGCGTGCCACTGGTAATCCATCCTTCTTGGATCCACAGACCGGTGCCCGGTTTACCCGGCACGCCGAAACCCGCGGTCTTTCCAGGCGCCTGCCGCGACAGTTTCTCACAGAATTCATCCTCAGCGTTGTATATCAGCACATCGTCCTCCAACTGGTTCTCTACCAACCTCTTCTTGGCGGCTTTGTATTCCTCCAGATCCCTGTGCCAGTCGAAGTGGTCGGGCGTAAGGTTGAGGATGATCGACACCTTCGCTCGAAACCTGTCTATATTCTGAAGCTGGAAGCTTGAAACCTCGACGATGAGCAGGTCGCTTTCCTCGATGTCGCCGTAAAGCCCGACCAGCGGATACCCTATGTTCCCACAGACGCGCGCCCTTCTGTCAGGCCGATCCATAATAGACGCGATCAGTTTCGTTGTGGTGGTCTTTCCGTTCGTCCCTGTAACAGCGATCATGTCATTGCTCAGTAATCGATACCCAAGTTCCAGCTCGCTTATTACCTTTACCTTTAATGCCCTTGCCTCATGCAGGACCTTCGCGCTGTCTGGCACACCGGGGCTTGTAACCAGAAGATCGAACCGGTCTAGATCATCAGGAACGGACACTCCCAGCCTTACTTCAACGCCATCGGACTCCAGCTCATCAAGGACATCGGCCTTCGACGGGGAACCGGAGCTGTCCACGGCGACCACCGATGCCCCCAGCCGGCGTAGCGTCCTTGCCGCCGCGTATCCGCTTTCACCTATTCCTACCACTATTACGTTTTTTCGACTCAGCTCTTTCTCGATCATTTCGGAACCCTCGACACAAAGTCGATGTAGAATACCGCAAAACCCACCAGCACCCAGAACCCGCAGACTATCCAGAGCCTCACCATAACCGTGAACTCGGACCACCCCCCGAGCTCGAAATGGTGATGGATGGGGGCCATCCTGAATACTCGTTTGCCACCTGTCATTTTGAAAACTGCCACCTGGATTATCACCGACAGCGTCTCGATCACGAAAAGGCCCCCCAGCAGCAACAGCAGAAGCTGGGTGCGCGTCGCTATCGCCATGGCGGCCATCACTCCACCCAGAGCCAGTGAACCCGTGTCTCCCATGAATATCTTCGCCGGCGCGGCGTTCCACCAGAGAAACCCTACGCACGCCCCAAGGACCGCACCTGCGATTATAGCCACGTCCAGTGCGGGCCTGCCGGTAAAACTGTAGAAATTGGGATGCTCCGATATGGGGTGACGGAACATGGTGAATGCGATCAGCAGATAAGCGGCCATGACCATCAGCATCGATCCTGTCGCGAGCCCGTCCAGGCCGTCCGTCAGGTTCACCGCGTTGCTGGATCCTGTTATCATGATTAACACCCAGATAAAGAAGAACCACCCCAGGTCAAACTTCAATTCTCCCAGAAAGCTCAACTTCGAGGGTATGTTGCAGTAGTGGGTAGCGATTACCGTAAACCCTATGGCTATCAGAAGCTGCCCGAGGACCTTGTACGAAGGCTTGAGCCCCAGGGAGCGCTTTTTCCGTATTTGCGCGAAGTCGTCGATGAACCCCAGCAGGGCGCAGGCTACCATCGTGCCGATGACCAGGAGCCCGATCCTCGTTCGCCATGAGAATATCAGATACGCTACTACGGTCCCCGTCACAATGAGCAGCCCGCCCATGGTCGGGGTCCCCTTCTTAACGAAATGCGCCTGTGGCCCGTCCTCCCTGATGGCCTGCCCGTACCCCTTCCTCTGTAACAGCTTTATTAGAGCAGGGGTGAGGGTAATGCAGATCAATCCGGAAACAATGGTGGCTGCAAGTACGCTAAGCATTTGCCTCCACCTTCTGTAACGAGAAGTCGGGTGCCATCAGTTGCTCGGCTACTGACTCGAGCCCCATCACCCTGGAAGCCTTCACCAGTATCACGTCTCCAGGCTCGACTATTTCACTGAGAAGCCCGGCCGCGTCTGTCACGTTTGCGGACCTGAATACACTTCCCCTGGGCAAACCGGCCTTGACTGCTGCCTCGGCGTAGTCGCGGGCCTGCTTCCCCACGGTTACCAGAATGTCAACGTCCATCGATACCAGCTTTCGTCCAGCTTCAAGATGGTACCTGCGGCTCTCACCCCCGAGCTCAGCCATATAACCCAGTACGGCAACCGTCCGTCTATCAGGGCCTACGTCCTTCAAAGCTTCCAGAGCAGCGGACATGGACTGGGGGCTCGCGTTATACGAATCGTTTATGACGGTGTACGCACCAGGAGCCTCGCACACCTCCATGCGCCACTTCGTCAGGCGGACCCCGGCAAACCCCTCCAGTATCTCATCGGGGCCAAGTCCGAGCTCCGCTGCGCACGCGGCCGCTGCAACAGCGTTCTCTACCTGGTGCCTTCCTGGCACTGGAAGTCGAATATCCACGGTGAATCCATGGCCCTTCAACGTAAACGAGGGACAGCCGCCTTCTTCTATTATTACACCTGTAGCCCGATAGTCGGCACCGCGGGAGTATCCGAACCTCACCACTCTGGCCCTTGTCCTCCTGGCTATCCAGGAGGACCAATTGTTATCGGCGTTCAAGAACAGCTTTCCGCTCTCCGGCAGTGACCTTGCAAGCTCGGCCTTTGCGCTGGCAACACCCTCCTGGCTTTTGAAAAGCTCAAGATGCGTTATCCCGACGTTCGTTATGATCCCTATCTCCGGCTCCACGATCTCCACCAACCTGCCTATGTCTCCGGGGGCACGGGCAGCCATCTCTGCGACCAGAAACCGGTCATCCTTCTCCACGCCGAACACAGTCAGCGGTATTCCCACCTCGTTGTTAAAACTTCCCGGTGAAGCAGCTACCGGCCATCTTGTCCTCAACGCGCTCACCAACAGGTCCTTTGTGCAGGTTTTTCCAGAACTGCCCGTTATTCCTACAGTTCTTATCTGCAGCCCCTCGCGCACAAACGCGGCCAGGTCTCCCAGCGCCCTGAGCGTATCCTGCACTAGTACCACTGGATACCGGGGGTGTTTTTTACGGAACTTCTCGACATGCAGGTTCCCTTCTCGAACCATCACGGCTTTGACCCCCGCGATGGACACATTCTCCAGGAAAGCGTGACCGTCGTATCGCTCACCCTCCAGGGCAACGAAAAGGTCCTGCCCCTTGATCGAGCGCGAATCAATACCGATGCCGGATATCATCAACCGCCCGGAACCCTCGAGGGTCCCACCGGTAGCCCTGGCCACCTGCCTCAGGCTAAGACTGCGCACTGCCTACCTCCTCCAGAGCCTCTCGCACTACCTGACGATCATCAAACGGGACGACCCTGTCAGCAAAGATTTGGCCGCTTTCATGCCCTTTTCCTGCAATCACCACGAGGTCACCCCGCCTGGCTTCCCCTATCGCTTCGCATATTGCCATGCGGCGGTCCGGCTGAACAGCGTATCTTTCAGGCGACACCAATCCCCTTATTCCTTCGAGCACCATTTCAATGATCGCCATCGGCTCTTCGCTGCGTGGATTGTCCGAGGTGATTATGCAGGAATCGGACATCTCCACGCCAGCGCGTCCCATCAGAGGGCGCTTTGAACGGTCTCTGTCACCGCCACAACCAACCACCAGGATCACGCGCCCTTCGGCCACCTCGCGGCAGGCCTCAAGCAGGCTGCGTATTCCATCCGGTGTATGCGCGTAATCAACAATGACAGTGAATTCCTGACCGCATTCGATGCTCTCGAAACGCCCGGGCACCCCTTTAAGGCTCTCCAGGCCCTCCCTGATGCTTTCATCATCTATCCCGAGTTCAATCGCCACGCCTGCCGCCGCCAGGCAGTTATAGACGTTGAAGCGACCCTGTAGAAAAGTCGACAGCGGCATTGTCTTCCCATCATGCTCAATTGAGAAACGGTTTCCAGTCGCGGAAACCTCTACTTTCGTTGCGTGGATCTCGGCGGTATTCTCGATCCCGAAGCTTCGCTTTGGAAGCTTCGTCTCCATGAGCAACCTCGCCCCGAAGGGGTCATCGATATTGATTATTGCCTTTCGCCGGTTTCCGAATTCCTTTTCCATGAACAGCCTTCTCTTGGCGCCAAAGTACTCTTCCAGTGATATGTGAAAATCCAGGTGATCCTGAGTGAGGTTAGTGAATACAACCACTTCGAAGTCACACCCGTTGACCCTGCTGAGATCAAGCGCGTGTGATGAAACCTCCATAGCCGCTATCTGCACACCCGAGTCGACCATTCTCCTGAGCAACCTCTGCAGGTCAAGCGATTCAGGGGTCGTCCTGGTGACAGGCTCGACGAGGTCCCCTATGTGGGTGTCAACGGTACCGATAAGTCCGGTTGTGTATTTCGCTTTCCTGCAGATGTTCTCCACCAGGAAAGCGGTTGTCGTTTTACCGTTCGTCCCCGTTATACCCACCAGCTTCAAGATTCTCGAGGGTTCGCCAGAAAACCGGGTCGAGCAGTGTGCGAGCGCCAGCCTCGTATCCGGAACCCTGACAACGACAACGTCCCCTCTGACTTCCTGCTCGATCTCCCGCTCTAGGAACAGGGCGGCGGCGCCCCTTTCGACAGCCTGTGTTGCGAACAGGTGTCCGTCGGTGACAAGACCCTTAATACAAAAAAAAGCCCACCCGGGCTCCACCACACGGCTGTCATAGGAAAGCCCGTTAATTTCTGTCTCGTGATAGTTCCCGGCCTTCTTTTCCTCAAGTGCGCCCAGGAGCTCGCTTAATAACATCTCGCACCTCTCCGGTTCCGTGACGGCCATAAGAGCCAGCGTTCCTTGCAGCCCTGCCTCTGGTCAAAGCCAGGTAATGCCTTTCTCCGCGGTGCAGGCCACACCTTATGAACTCCAGACACAACCTGGCCGTTTCCATCATGGTCAGCTCCCGATCTCTACCTCTGTATAGACCCCCAGCTTGGGGGTATCTTCAGGTGGGAAAGGCTGAAATCCATAATCTCTTTGAACACGGGGGCGCTCACCTCTCCGCCCCAGATCGGGGTCGGTTCGTCCAGGACCACCATCGCCACCAGGCGAGGGTGCTCCACCGGCGCAAACCCCACAAACGTGGCCATGTATGTTCCACCATAACCTCCGTCCTTTACCGGCTTTTCCGCCGTCCCCGTCTTTCCGCCAACCCTGTAGTAATTGACCGCTGCCTTCATACCTGTCCCACCCGGGGATACCACCTGTTCCAGTATGCCGACCAACGTCATGCAGGCGTCCCGCGAGAGCACCTGTTCTCCCAGTCCACCCAGCCCCGCATCTATGAAGTCCTTTCCGGAAACCTTCGCTCCCAGAAAATGGGGGGGGACTTTTCTGCCGCCGTTAGCGATGCCAGATACCGTGCAAGCAAGCTGTAATGGCGTTATTGATATCCCCTGGCCGATGCTGATGGTAGCCACGCTCGTGCCCGACCACGAGGCCAGAGGCTGCACTATGCCTGCCACCTCCCCCGGAAAATCTATTCCGGTTCGATGCCCCAGGCCAACACGCTCGATGTATTCACTCAATCTACGAGGGCCCAGCTTGAGGCCCACCTCGATAGTGCCGACATTCGAGGATTTGCTGATGATCTGGCTGAAGGTCATCTGCCTGTCCGGTGTTGGCGTCGCGTCTTTGAATATCTCATCGGCCACCGGCAACTGGGATGGCACGAATATCGAAGTGTCCGGAGTAACCACCTTTTCCTGCAGCGCTCCTACGGCCGTTACCACCTTCAAAGCTGACCCCGGCTCATATACATCAGTGACAGCGCGGTTACGCATCGACTCCGGATCTATCTCATCCCTTTCGTTCGGATCGTAACTCGGGCTTGTGGCCATAGCCAGGATATCGCCGGTATTGCAGTCCATAACGATCGCGGTCCCCGCTCTCGCACCATGTCGCTCGACAGCCCTCTCGACAGCTTCCTCCACGCAGGACTGGATGTCTTTATCCAGGGTCAGGCGGATGTCATTGCCATCTACAGCGTGCCGGGATTTTTTCTCGCTGCCTGGAATCGGGTTTCCGGTGGCGTCGCGCTCCAGCAGTATCTCGCCGGTCTTTCCACCGAGCGTTTTCTCATAGAACAGTTCCAGGCCGGCCCGCCCCGTGTTATCCAGGTCAACCACCCCGATAACCTGCGATGCCAGGTGGCCCATAGGGTATAATCTCTTGCTCTCCTGGACAAAACCTATTCCCTCCAGGTCCATCTTCTTTATCCGGTCCGCTAACCGGTTGTCCAGCTTTCGCGCCAGGTAGACGAATCCGGAACGGGACTTCAGCTTCTTCTCGACATCCGCCGGGTCTTCTCCCAGCACCCCGGCGATCTTTGCAGCCGTGCGTTTTCTACTCTTTACCTGGTAAGGGGTGGCATAGACGGTAGTAACATCCTCACTGATCGCCAGTATCTCCCCCTCCCGGTCGAATACGGTACCTCGCCTGGCAGGCACCTTTATCAAGGTGTCCCGCTGCTCACGAGCGAGCTTCTTGTACCGACCGGCCTGGAGGCCCTGAACGATCACCAGCTTGCCAGCGATCATCGACAGGCCTAAAAATAAAACAACGGCGACCAGGGTCAGCCGCCTGTCCTTGCTCGACCTTTTATCCACGGCCGTCTCTCCCTATCTTCGAGTGACAGCTCCCGAGGTTTCGTCGGTTGTCGTAGAATCCGACGGCTTCTCCATGTCATTTATCGGAGGCTGTTCGTTTCTCTTCTCGTATGCGCTCTGGCAGGAAGGCTGACCGTCGGCGCCCTTTCCATACTTGAGATATATGACCCCGCCCGGCTCCACCATGCCAATCTCATCCTGGGCGATCCTGGTAACTCGAGCGGGCGATTTCAGCTTTGCCAGCTTGATGCGAAGGAATTCCTGTTTCGTTTTTTCGCCTGCAATCTGCTTCGCCACCTTCGCGGACTTTACCTCGCACGTAACGGATAATTGGTGCTGAACCAGTATGAAAACACCTATTCCGGCCAGAACCGAACAGACAAGCATGAAGAACCTGAAATTAAGCCCACGCGCCCGGCTCGCCCTTCTGGATGCCGGCTTATTTCTGCCAGCCCTTCCCTTTTTAACCATTTTTTCGCTCATCAGATCTTCTCCGCAGCACGTAGCTTCGCGCTACGGCTGCGCGTGTTCATCTCCGTTTCTTGCATTGTCGGCGTTACAGGCTTTCTGGTAACGACCTTGATCACGGGTTCGCTGGGGAGCGGCTCGCCGGGCGGATTGTATGATGCTTTTGCCAGGGAGCTGAAGGTGCTCTTCACTATCCGGTCCTCAAGAGACTGGTAGGTCAGAACCACAATCCGCCCGGCTGCTGCCAGGCATTCGATTCCTTTGGGCATCGCCTCCTTCAGGTTATCGAGTTCACCATTCACAGCTATCCGGAGCGCCTGGAACGTTTTTCTGGCTGGGTGTTTGCGTCCTCGCCTCGCTCCGACGGGAACGGCATCCTCAACGACCTTCACCAGCTGGTGCGTGGTCAGTATCGGCCGGCGCTCTCGAGCCTCTATGATGAAGTGGGCTATCCTCCTGGCCCACCGCTCCTCTCCATACCGGTACAGTATGTTCGTGATAGTATCTTCCGGTTCAGAATTTATGATCTCTGCGGCGGTCATCTCTGAATCCCTTCCCATCCTCATATCCAGCGGTCCGTCCATGCGGTAGCTGAAACCACGCTCCGGATCATCCAGCTGAAGTGTCGATAACCCCAGGTCAAGCAGTATCCCATCCACCTCTCCTATGCCCTCATGCTCAAGGATGGATCGTATATCTCTGTAATTTTCGCAATGGTAACCGACCGCTTCATCCATCTCCCCCATCCGCTGCTTCGCCTCAGCGATTGCCGCCGCATCTCTGTCAACAGCAATGAGCCGCCCTCCCGGCAAGATGTGTTCAAGGATAGTTTGAGCATGTCCGCCTGTTCCGACCGTTCCATCGAAGATCACCTGTCCTCTCCTGGGCCTGAGGTAGTGGAGGACCTCATTGACCATGACCGGTTCGTGCACTCCACTTTCTGAGCTCCTTTCCATTTCTAAAAACCGATGTCCGACGCGCTTTGTTCGTATTCCTGCGCGCTTCTCTTCTTGTAGTCATCCCACTGCTCCGGGTTCCACACCTCTGCCTTGTTAGACAGGCCTACCATTACGACTTCCTTTGAAAGCCCCGCCATCTCCCTCAAGTGAGGTGGGACGAGTATCCTTCCCTGTCCGTCCGGCATAAGGTGACTTGCGTTAGAGAAGAACAACCGGGAGAAGCGGCGGGTGGCTTCGCTGCCTGCCGGCATCTCTTCTATACGTGAGACCAGCTTCTGCCATTCATCAAGCGGGTAGAAGAAGAGACAGTTGTCGAGCCCCCTGGTCACTACCAGGCCCGTAGAGAACTGCTGCCGGAACTCCCGTGGCAGTATGATGCGACCCTTAGAATCGATTGTTCTCTTGTGATAGCCGAGCAACATATCAGTCCCCCTCAACACTTTGCCCCACTCTACTCCACTTTCCTCCCATTTGCAACACTTTTCGGCTATTTGCCCCCAGAACTTTAGCCCTGAACAGGGCTACCGGGATCGATTTGATGGCATTTACTGGGAAGGATTGTTAATATGTGGAATATTTTGTGGAGATACCGCCAGAAAGGTACAAGATATTGATTAATGTGGATATCGAATATTACTTAAAAAACTTTTTTTGTCTCTTGCTCTTCCGCTACTGCCAGTGCTCTCCTGGCCTGCCCACGGTGTCCGGATTCGTCCTCCCGCTCTTTTTATACTGAGACGACCTCATGGTAGCACCTGAACAGTGCATCCAGGAGGTTTGCCCCTACCCTCATCTTCATCAGTGGAATACCCGATAGCTTCACTTTGCGCATTGCGAATGCCTTTGCCGGATCCATGGTACCCGTACACATATTGTGCAGCGTCTCGGAAGTGGTTGCTATTCTCAGAATCGGCTCCAGGCCTGGTGACTCGATGGTAAATTCCGCCTTACCCTCAGGCCTGAAGCTGACATAGTAAAACGAATCAAAGTCGGTCAGCTCTATACACAGGGCACGCATCACCTGGCTGAGCTTCACGACCTCCTCGCTGCCGAGTTCCTGCTCCGCGTTCACTATGGTCTTTCTCAAAACATCGTTCATCTCGTGCTGCGTCGGCACACCCATGCGTACACCCCCTGCTGTCACCTTTTCCTCAACCTGTCCACGTTCAGGTTTATCCCGAACTGCCTGCACTTGAGTGGGTCCGGCGCGGTTCTTCCGTACGCCGCCTCGGCTCGGAACCGGCAACCTCCCCCGCAATCATGTAAATATTCGCAATCGCAGTCAAGCTCTTCGAGCCTCATCCTGGGCAACTTCAGCCAGCAGTCGCGAAGGCCGTCCATGACGTGCCCACCGTTCCATTCCTGGTAAAAACCGCACTTGGTCAATACGCCGCTCACCCTGGCACACGCCAGATGAGCCCCGCAAGCGTACTCGCCTGAAGGCTGGTGCTGTTCCGCTCCGAATGACCTTTCAAGCGCGGCTGCGGCTTCGTCAAGCCCCGCCTCTATCTCCGGCCCGCTCTCCTTCATCCTGCCAGCCTCGCACGGAACATCCAGTACCCAGGCCACGGCACCAATCTCCTCTACCGTTTCCCTCAGCTCATCGAGCTCATCGAGGTTGCCCCTGTGCACCATCGTCGCCACCGATATCTCCTTCCCCGCGTCGCGAATGTGCTGAAGCCCGGCCAGAGTTCTTCGAAAACTCCCGTTTCCGCGAATGAAGTCGTGCCCGGACTCCATGCCGTCAAGCGACACCTGGATCTCCTGGAAACTCAACCCCCCTGCTGTTCTCTCGTCTGTGAGCGTGCCGTTGGTTATCAGGATCGACCTGAAAGGCCTGTCAGCAACCAGCCCGTTTATTTCTTCGAACCTGCCGTGAAGCAGAGGTTCACCACCCGTCACCATCAACCTCAACCCGCCCATGGCGGCGAATTCTTCAACGATATCCTCTACGGCCTGTACGGTCATCTCCTTATCCCCGGAATCCCCCAGGTAGCAGTGGCTGCACGAGAGATTGCACCTATCGGTGACCTCCAGCATCAGGTACCTCAGTGAAGGGATCTCATTGTTGCCGATCTCGACCCTGCGCTCCGAACTCCTGCTGCTCACGTCCAGAATTTCCTCTTCCAAGCAAAACCGCAGGAACTCCTCTGGGAAGCCGGAATCCTCGACTTTGAGCGTGCCGTCACAACAGGCGAGTTCATGGAAACCGGCGGCATCGACTTCGTAGAGCTCATCTTTCACCGTGTGATACACGGCGGGAAACTCCAGTCGCTTCAGGAACGCTCCGTCCCCGAGACGGAGGAAGTCAGTCCTTGAGGGCATCTGAAAGCTGCTCAAGCGTGAGGTATCCTCTTCTAATCAACAGTTCCATGATGTGAAAACACGCGCATTCCATATCCTCATCCTCGCCCGGCGTGAAGAAATCGCAGTCCGAGCAGAGCAGTCGCTTGAACTCCGGGCTGTCATCAACATCGAGTTCGCCACTTAGAAACACTCCGACCTTCTCTTCAAACCCAGGAAAATCACCCATGTCTGTCACCCCGCCCTTCCTCCACGTCGACCGACGGTCCCGGAGCCAGGTATTCGTCTTACAATCGTTCCGATCATATTCTATTATCTCCCGGATTCCCGTTGAAGGGCTTCAAGCAGGAGTATAGAATAGAACTGTGAGAATCCTGCTCGAAAGGAGGTTCACGATGCGCATCGTGAAGGTGGCCAAGAAGGCCTCAAGCACCTGTAAGTGCTCGAAGAGCTGTTGAAAGGGAAAGCCCCGAAAGGGGCTTTTTCATTTACGCGGGCAGCCGGTGTCCCGAAACGACCCCCGCTTATTTCCAGGGCTTTTCAGCAGAAATGTCGGCCCCGCAGTACTGGCAGAAGGTCGCTTCCCCTTCGACAAGCTTTCCGCACAGGGTACAGACCTTGGTTCTTGGCGGTTCCGCGAACTCAGGTGGAGGTTCTGGCAAGCCCGTGTACTGCGGCGGCTGTTGATACTGGTCAGTAGGAATGTTCCGGTAGGCTCCGCCGGTATTGTACGAGGGCCCCATCAGGTACACGATCAGCACACCTATGAGCCCGAGGAAAAACCCCACCAGCGCGCAAAGCCAGAAGCTGCGGCCGTTGCGCTCCCCGACCTTACCCGCCCAGAACGCTATTAAAAGGTTTATCAGAAAAGAGACAATCCATATGCCGATGATCAATCCGGTCGAGATCTCCGGTCCTGGAACCTCGTTCATGTATCCCCCCAGCAAAATGCTTCGTGGAATTATATCATGTAGAATTACCTTTCAGCAGGTTCTACCGACTATGGAATGACGATGGTGACAAGAAAGATACTGGTGCTGTCTCCTCTTCCCGAGCAGGTCGTGCTTGCACTGTTAAAGGCAAAAGCTTCAAGCGAACTTGTGATGCAGGTCGAGGTGATCTCATACAGGGGCGGCTCCAAGAAAGAACTGATCGAGTCGGCCCGCGAAGCTGACATCATCCTCGGCGATTACACCTTTAACACGGCCATTGACGCCGATGTACTCCGTTCCGCCTCGCGCTGCGTTCTGATCCAGCAACCATCCACTGGATACCAGCATATCGATGTGCGTGAGGCGGCCGTGCTCGGTATCCCGGTGGCGAATACCGCCGGGGCCAATACCGTTTCCGTAGCGGAGCATACGGTCATGCTGATACTGGCGTGCCTGAAGAAACTCATACTTGCTCACAAGAAAACCATCAGCGGTGAGTGGGCGCAGGACGAGATGGCGAACCACGGAGTGTTCGAGCTACACCATAAGACGGTCGGCATAATCGGCGCCGGGCGTATCGGAGTGGAGGTGGCGAAAAGGTTGAAGCCTTTCGGCGCGAACATGATCTACTACGACGTGAACCACCTTTCTGCTGATACGTGCGTTGATTATGAATTATCTTTCCGTCCTCTTGACGCCCTGATCGCCGAGTCGGACATCATTACCATCCACACCCCGCTGACTGTCGAAACCGAGAACCTGATAAGCGAAGGCCGTATCGCCCGGATGAAACCCGGCGCGGTCCTCATCAACGTCTCACGAGGCTCTATCGTCGACGAGGCCGCCCTTGCCATGGCCTTGAAAGATGGCAGGCTCCAGGGAGCGGCACTGGATGTTTTCTCAACCGAGCCGATCGGGCCCGCTAACCCGCTGCTGGACGCGCCCAACGTCGTTCTGACACCGCACGTTGCCGGCGCTACCAACGAGTCCAGGTGGCGCATCATCAACATGTCTTTGGACAACATCGTAAGCGTCCTTGGAGGTGGAGTTCCGGTCAACATAGTCAACGGCGTAGAGCCCGGGTCCAGGTGAACGACTGTGGTACTTAATCAGGTGGTGGGTGATGGCGGATAAGATGACGGGTGGCCAGGCTCTGGCCAGATCATTGATCAAGATGGGTGCGGCCCGGGTATACGGGATAATAGGGACCTCGAACATAGGATTCGTTGACGCCCTTTACGAGGTGCGGGACAGGCTCCGTTACGTCTCCTGCCGTCATGAGCAGGTCGCGGCCAGCATGGCCGACGCCGAGGGAAGGCTCACCGGCGTTCCTGGAGTCGCTCTAGTTCACTCGGGCCCAGGGGCGCTCAACGCGATGATCTCCGCCGGAAACGCGTACAAGGACTCATCCCCCTTGATGATAATAACCGGGGCTGTGAAACGACGCCTCACCCGGAGCGACGGGATGCTGGAACTCGACCACCTGCACATCTTCGCCCCGCTCTGCAAGGGCACTTACCGCGCTGAATCAGCATCAGATATCCCTGAGATCTTCTCGCAGGCGTACCGGGCAGCCATGAGCGGCTCCCGTGGCCCCGTGCTGATAGAAGTCCCCGAGGACGTGTGGCTGGAGGCAGGGAAAGCCGATCTCGACGGCATTCGGCTCGAGGTCGATCCACCTCCCGCTGTCAGGCGGGAGGATGTCCGTGACGCTATCAACCTGCTGAGTAACGCACGTCTGCCGCTTATCCTTTCCGGCGGAGGCGTGTCATACTCACGTTCTTCAGATATCCTTATCAGGTTTGCCGAGGCCCTCGAGGTCCCGGTCATCACCACTGGCAACGGAAGGGGAACCATACCTGAATCCCACCGGCTCTGCCTCGGACGGGCAGGTTTCGGAGGCGGAACTCCTGTCGCCGACAGGGCCCTTGAGCGCGCGGACGCGCTGTTATGCCTCGGCGCAGGGGTCAGCGACATGACGACTTACGAGTTCACCGCCCCGGTCGGCCCCGAAAACATAATGGTCGTTAACATATCCCCCGACTGCGTGGCCCCACAGTGGCCCGCGGCGCGCCTGGTCGTATCCGACGTCGCGGGATTCATTGCTCACGCGCTCGATGCACTCGCAGACACCACGACTCGTGAGAACCCCGACTGGGTTGAGACCCTGTCGGACGCCCGCGCGGCCTGGAACGAGATGCGTGAAGCCTCGCTGAACCGGTCAGGAGACCGCCCGTCTTGCGGCCGTGTCGTCAGTGGAATCGCTGAGAGGTTGCCTGATGACACCATAGTAAGCGTGGGCGCGGGAATGCACCTGCTTTTCCCAATGGCGTTCATGCCATGCAACCATCCCCTTACGTTCCTCTCGACAGTCAACTTCGGATCCATGGGATTCGGTTTCGCAGCCTGCATGTCGGCCCAGTTGATATATCCGGAACGACAGGCTGTCTCGATCATAGGTGACGGTGACTTCATGATGACCGTGCAGGACCTTGAGACGGCGGTGCGCGAGCGCATCCCGGTGAAGGTGTTCGTACTGAACGACCGGCAGTACAGGGTCCTCAACGTCCGCCAGAAGCTCCAGTTCAAGGGCCGTGTCTACGGGACCGACCACGGGAACCCGGACCTTGCCCTGCTGGCGAAGTCGTTCGGTGCGGCTGGCTACACGCTTGAAAGGCCCGACCAGGTGGATGAGGTCCTGGACGCGGCGGTCAAGGATGAAAAACCGGTTGTCGTCGATGTCATGATCGACCCGGAAGACCTGCCCCCGATGAATATCGAGGCAAACCTACGCATGTCGGCCGCCGGCTGACCTCACATGGAGCAGGCCAGCCCCGCCCCCATCTCCTTCCAGCGGTGCACCAGGTACACTTTCTCGTTCTCAAACGCACGAACGTTGTCCTCGATAACCTGTTCCGCCTGCTCGTAAGGCAGCTCAATGGTGCGGTTCGCCAGTGATGCCACCTTCCCGAAGTAAAGCGGTGACGACAGGTCGATCAGCTTGTGCGTGTTCCCTTTCCAGCAGTTGAATACGATTCAGCGCTTCTCTGCCTCTTTCCAGTAATAGCGCAGGTAATCCTTCAACGCCTCAAAAGTCTCTGCCGTACGCTCGACTTCGATCTCGGCCTCGAAAGACGTCAGTTCTGCCGTCTTCTTTACGAAGTGAGCCGTCCTCGCGCAGTAGAGAGGTATCAGCGCATCGACCACCACTTCTTTTTTCAACGGCCCGAAGTTGTAGGCGACCGCGAAATCGTAGGCGATCCTTACCCACAGGCCACTGCTGAACTCGAACGTCTCGTCCGGAAGCATGTAGATATTCCCGACTTCTTGGAAGTTCTCCTGCCTGAGTATTACCCGCCATATGTCTCCCATCTCTTCGAATCCCTTGCGGAAATGGTCAAGCAGGTTCTCGAATGACACCTCCGGGCCTTCCGGTTCCTCGCGGCATTCCTCTCCCAGCACTGGAGCGGGGACGGACCCGGATTGCCCCATCCACCGCGACTCGTATCCCTTCATCATGTTGAATATCGTCCCTGTCACCTGGCGGAACATCGCCCCCAGGTCGGTCCCCGGATCCTTGTTGTTGTGGAGCTTCAGGCCCATGCAGGCCTGGCAGATCCTGAAACCTTCGTTGATCGCAAGGGTGGTCATCCATATGTCTATCCCGAACCGGGCGATATCAGTCCGCCATACATCCTGCTGTGAATATACCCTGGCCAGTTCACCGGAAAGGCCGAAATCTCCGCCTATCGGCTGCCTTATTCGGATACCGTATAGGGCTCGTGTAAGGGGGTATGCGAGCGAGTTGGTTATTGCTCCGTCGTACTTGTACCTCAGGTAGTGAGGGGCCACAAAATCGTATTCCTTTTCCCATACCGGCTGGCCGAGGAACTTCATCCACTCGGGGGTGATGCTGCGAAGGTCCGAATCGACCACTATGCATACTTCCACATCCAGCAGGACAGCGATCTCGAAAATAGTCTTGAACGCGCTGCCTTTTCCGGCGACGCCCCGGTAAGGGGTAACCACCTTCTCAACCTGCCGGGGGACCGGAACGGAAAGCACCACGTCCCGGGTACGGTCCATTGATCCACCGTCAGCGTTGACCAGCACCGGCTTCAGGTCTGGGAAGTAGGTGACAAGCCCGTGAGCGGCCTGTTTAACGACGTGGGCTATTGTATCGGCGCTTCGGAAAGAGGGAATTCCCACAAGGATACCGGCATTGCCGATTTTCCTTACCTGGTCGATGACGTTCTCTTCTAGAATAGCCAACTGCTCTTCTCAAGACTGTGGAGACGTTACGGTTCCCCGGCCCTGCATGTCACCGAGCAGCCTGTCAGACAGCACGCTGTCTTCCGACAGAAAGCCCATCAATCCTTCCCAGCGTACCTGGTAATCGAGATACCACTGGAAGGTATCGAACTCCGGTGGCGCGTCATGTCGTGCTATGTATATGTTTCGCATGCTCTCCACGAATCCCTGTTCGTCACCCTGCTGCATGCAACGGAGGCCAATCAGGACCGATGTGCGGAATATGAGCTCTTCCAGGTCTTCCTTCATGCATCGCCCGGGATAAGGGTCCAGTTCCCCGACATCTACCAACCGCAGTCCGTCCACGGGCCGCTGCCGGCTCAGCTTATCCCTGGCGTAGATGAAACGGTATACATTCTCCCTGAAGTGCTGCCAGGGCGGAATGTGACCTTCCGGGGGCAGGTGAAGTATCGAGAGCTGGTTGTCCAGCAGAAATTCCGTACCGAACATGCTGCAGTTAACAAGATAGTCGATGTCCTCACCACGACGCACGTTAGGATCGAAAGGTATCCTGTGGAACACGTCCCGGTGAACGCACATGTTTCCACCGAACACGAACGGGGTCACTTTCAACCTGGGCTCTTCACCGATTATCCCGAACGCCTCGTTCATCGAGTCGACCATCGGCCACTCCACCATCCACCAGTCTGTCGGCGGCGGCAGCAGGTATCCCCCTTCCGGCCTCAGGTAGTACCCCGCGATCGCGCCCACGAACCTGCCATCACGCTCTCTACCGATATTCTCGAACACCTTGTCCAGATAACCTGGGTCTCTGTAAACCTCATCATCGTCGAACAGCACTGCCACTTCGGACCGCGCAAGCTCGGCGGCTACCAGGCACATGTTTCGTATGTTCGAATACCCGGTCAGAGATACCATCTCCGCGTCACTGGAACGACCCGTCTGCTCCAGCCGTATTTTTATCCCGTCCTCGAAAGAATGCGAAAGGCATGCCACGGGAAAGTCGTCCCTGAACCTGGCGGCTATCGCGGCCACCCTGTCCTCCACCTCTGGCGCGATCTCTGGATTCGTGGCGGCGGCGAGCACCACTACGTTGAAATCGCGGTTCTCGAGCACCTTTATGCTCTCCAGCGCTCTCTCGATTGTTCCAGGCTCGTCAAGGGGGGTGGGATGATCGTAGACAGAATCCTCCAGGTTGAGTGGTTCCGCTGAAGGCCTTCCCCAGTAGGAAGGTATGACTATGGTTGCCCTCAAGACTGCCTCCCTGCCGCCGCCTTCGGTCCTCCCTTTTCGATCACATTCTCGAGGGCCCTGATCACTTCCCGGTTTTCCTCGGGCATGCCTATTGTAAGGCGTATATGACCTGGATAGCCGAGCGCGGCACCGTCCCGCACTATGATGCCACGCTCCAGCAGGCGTTCGGTCAGGTCACTGGTTACACGATCGTAGCGTAAGAGGATGAAGTTCGCCTGGGTCGGCGCCGGCTCGAGGCCCAGCCTGTCGAGCTCTTCCATCAGGTAGAGCTTACCCTCGCTGTTTACCCGGCGGCTCTTCTCCAGGTGCGCACCATCCTCGAGGGCCGCCATCGCGGCCACCTGCGCGAGCCTGTTCACGTTGAACGCCGGCCGTACCCGTTCGAGCAGGCCTACAACAGAAGGATCTGCTATGCCGTAGCCGATCCGCAGGCCCGCCAGCCCGTATATCTTGGAGAACGTCCTCAATATCACCAGATTCGGGTTTCGCTTTAGATAGGGGACGCTGTCTGGATACCGGGTATCGTCCACGTATTCCCTGTACGCCTCATCCCATACAAGCAACACGTTCGGTGGCAACTCCGCAAGCATCCGCTCCAGCTCATCCGCCGGGCATATCGTCCCTGTCGGGTTGTGTGGAGTACCCACGAAAACCGCTTTCGTGCGCTCATCCACGAGCTCGAGCAGTCGCCCGATATCGTGCATGTAATCGCAAAGGGGGGCGTACACAATCTCCGCGCCCATCATCATGCCGGAGAGGAAGTAGGACGAGAAAGTCGGGTCGCCCATTATTGCGCGGTCACCACGATTGAAAAACGCGTAGAAGAGAAAGTCAATAACCTCGTCGGTCCCGTTGCCGAATACCAGGCAGTCTGGTGTGACCCCGAGGATAACAGAGAGGCGCAGCCTCAATTCGGTACAGTTCCCATCCGGATACAGGTTTACATCCCTTACGGCGTTCCTGACAGCTTCCACCGCCGCCGGAGAAGGCCCGAGGGGGTTCTCATTTGACGCGAGCTTGATCACGCGCTCGACGCCGTACAGGCTCTTTACTTTATCTATGTCAAGGCCGGGGCTGTAAACCGGTAAGTCGCGAATCTCTTCCCTGGATATGTCGTTGAGGTCGGGTTCCATCCACCACGGAAATCAGGCGCTGCCCGTTTCCTCCCCCCTGATCCTCTGCTCGGCTTCCTCCACGAGGACCGGCCCTTCATCACCGTGCTGGGGATAAGAGGAGAGTCCCAATTCGATGTTTACCTGACCGAACGGCCCGGGCCCGCCGAGACTCGCAAGGTACTCGATTATCTGCTCCTTGAGCCTCGTGGCGACCATGGTGGTGTCTTCGAGTTTTGTCTCTGGAAATATCACACCGAACTTTCCCCGGTCCAGCCTTGCCAGCACGTCGGACGCGCGGGAGTTCCTTCTGAGCACCCTCGTCATCGCACGCATCAGTTCGACCTCTTGCGATGAATCTGGCTCGAACGCGTAGTCGACCCGGAAAAGGGCGATCGTCACGTCCCGCAGGTATCGCTGACCTCTCAGGATCTCTTCATCCAACCTTGTGATGAAATACCGCTCATTGAACACGCCGGTCAGCTGGTCCCTGAGGGGATCCATGACATCCATCACCGGTTCACTTGTCTGGTACGCCAGCACGGTTGCCTGCAGGAGCCCGTTGAAACACTGGCACAGACGTTTCTCCGTGAAGAAATCATGCACTTTCTCCGGCATGGATCTCCTGAACTCCCAGAAAGCGTCACGCAGCAGGATATGCTCCTGCAGTACCTTTTCCGCCGGTATACTGCGGTTCCTCCGCTTTATAGCCAGCTCTCCTGCCATTCGGTAAAGTGAACCGAACGGCATGAACTCCTGGAGGTACAGGTCATCCTCCAGGCATGAAAGCAGGCCACCGTAGATCGACTCCACGGCTTTTTCCGCTTCGCGCCCCCAGAGTTCTTCGCTTTCATCCTCGATCAGGCTCTTATGGAAAACGTTCATCATTTTTTTTATCATTTTCTTTTTAGAAAACGAGGCCAATTTATACGCTCCCTGGTAGATCCGTCAGACATTGGTGCCTCTCTGCTGGTTATTCTATATTATTTCTGGTTGCCTTGAAAGAATCCGCAAGACGATGTTTCGGGGAAATCTGCCGTTTTGAAGTGGTGAAAACCGTCCTGCCGGGTCAGACAAACACAGGGCATCCGGCCTCGTTCTACACTGCCTTACTGAAACAGGTGTTCAACACTTTTCTGGACAGTTCGGTCCACTTACTCCCCGGGGACTTCCCCCCCGCCATCCTGGCCCTCTCCAGGAAACGTGTCGTCCTCGGTGGTAAAGCCGAAATCTATCTCAAGCACCCGGCCCGGCCGGTCCCCTGCCGTAAGCCGGTGCTGGGTGCCGGCGCTTATTATGAGTTCGTCTCCCGCTTTCGGATAATGAGTTCTGTCGCCGACATGTACCTCCATGCCGTCATCCAGGATTATCCACATGTCGTCTCTAAGCCTGTGGTAATGCAGACTGGTGCACTCACCCTCCGCTATCACGATCATCTTGACGGTGCAGGTCTGATTCAGGACGTAGGTCTTGATAAGTCCCCAGGTCTTTTCCAGCAGCATCTCTTCCGCTCCCCCTAACCGCCGTCTTCACGTTTTCCTTTGTGTCTCTTCATTTCTTTCATGTCCGCTTTCTTGCGGATCTTCTCCCGCCTGTCACGCTCCACCCTTGTCGGCGGGGCGACCGGTTTCCTGACCCCGTGGTAGATCTCTCTCAAGCCGGGCAATCGTTTCATAACAACAGGATGACCCTTCTTTTCGATTATACTACTAGCAAGTTCACCTTCTACCTTTGTCGCACATGAAATGGAATAGAGTAGTTCTTCCGGCCATCAGGGAAATCAGGTTTAACAGGCGGCCTCCGCGCGTCGAGCATACCGTCTTTCATACGCGCTCAACGGACGGCGTGGTCCTGCGGTGCACCGTGCTCGGCGATAATCCCAGAAATGCTGTCGTGGTGGCGCATCCAGCGATAGTGGGGGCGTACTACCACCAGGTCGTTACACTGGCGGAGGAGATCTCCCGCTCTTTTTCAACTTTCATATTCGATTTCCGCGGTCACGGTGGGAGCACGGGCAGGTGTCAAACGGGATTCGAAAAAGCGTCGGAGGACCTCGAGGCGGTGATAGACAAAGTTGCTGAGGTGGGTTTCGGGAGTATCGGCGTGGCCGGTTTCTCTCTAGGGGCAGCCGCCGGCATGCTTCTGGCCGCCAGAAGAGAATGCTTCGGCTCCCTGGTGTCAATAGGTTGCCCTCCCCGTTTCCCTGAAAGCCTTCCCCTTGACGGGCACCCGTTGATAGCTCGCGCGGCCCTGCGCGTGCTCGGCATGAGACTCGACCCGGAGCCTGACAGCGGACTCTCGCCGTTAGATGTGGCCGCGACCCTGCCCGCGATCCCCAAGCTTATGGTATTCGGAGAATTCGAAGTCGCGCCGCCAGAAGAGATAACCGCATTCTATGAACTGGTGACCTGCCCGAAGCAGATGCTGAAAGTCCCTGGCGCCTGGCACGCTGACCTGAAGGGAAAGGAGCGAGAGGTCCGCGAATGGTTCGAGGAAACACTCTAGACGAGGATTACGAAGGCCTGCCGATACGTATTCAGGCCCTTATCTACCCTCCGCGTACCAACAAATCGCCTTGTCTCGGTAACTGCTTTTCTGTATCATCAATCAGAGCCGTTGGGGGATCGTCTAGCGGTAGGACACTGGACTCTGGCTCCAGGTACGAGGGTTCGAATCCTTCTCCCCCAGCCACACGAAAGATAACGTGGCGCATTCGTCTAGCCTGGTTTAGGACGCCGCCCTCTCAAGGCGGTAACAGGGGTTCAAATCCCCTATGCGCTACCACACCATCCCGCGTTGGATTTGAACCCATTCGGTGCCGCATAGCGGCATCCGCGATCACTCTCGGGGTCACCAGCATCGGCTGAATAAGCCTTCTACTTGTTCCTCTTGCTCTCTTTCGGCCCTAGAGTTGCGTACCGAAAGAGCGGAGCAAAGCGAAGGCGCGTGGGGTGGTTCAAATCCCGTCTGATTTCACCGGTCTTCCGCACTCGCGGTAGAACCTGGAGTCGGTGTCAATCGGTGCGCCACACGAGGAGCATCTTGCTGGTGACCATTACGGAACCCAGTCCGAGGGGTTGTAGGTGGCCGCCTTCGATCGGGTGACACTGCCGCTCCCGCCGCAGAACGGGCAGGTATACCTGGCGTCGCCGCCCTCGATAGTGCCGACTCCACTGCAGAGGGGGCAGGTGACGTACTGGGTTTGCTGCTGCTTCTGCTTCTCCGCCTCGGCCGCCGCTGCAGCCGCGGCCTGGTCGGCGGCCGCCTTCTCGGCAGCGAGCCTCTGCTGCTCCGCCGCCTGGGCCGCTGCGACGCTGTTCGTGATCGCGGAGGTGATTCCTTTAGCGGCTCCCAGCACGTCCGGGTCGAAGTCCGCCGCGGCCAACTGGTCGTTGCCCTGGATGAACTTACCCGCCAGGCTCTTGGCCCTGGACGCCAGGTCCTGCGCGTCGGCGAGTATGGCGTTGAGGTTATTAACGACATCCGGGTTTATGAGCTGATTTCCGTTCACGGCGGCGATAAGCGCGCCGAAGAACTCGTTCATCTTCACGACGTAGTCGTTATACGCTTCCAGTGCGGCGGCAAGCTGGGCGGCCTTGATGTCACGCGTGCCGACGGGCTTCCTCCCGGGATTCGCCCTCCAGTCATCCGTGCCGCCTGTTTCTGCGAGGACCTTCTGCAGCGCCGCGAGGTTTTCCTGGGATTTCTTTAAGGCTTCCTGGTTCGCGGTGAGGGCGTTCGGGTCCATGTTTATCTTGGCGAGTTCCTTGCCGTCATCCTCGAGGATGCTCTCGTATTCGGCCCAGACATCCATGGTGGCCGCGTCCACCTTCGAGTCCCCCCCGCCGCGGACGGCGAAGACGATTCCCACCGCCAGCCCTCCGGCGACCAGCAGCGCGAGCACCACGATGAGGATTATCCCGCCGGGGGAAGTGAAGAAGGCTCCCGCCCCTTTTTTCTTCTCGGAATCCTGCGAGGTGGATTGCGCCTGGGCGGCTGCGGAGGATGGCTGCGCGGCTTGAGCGGGTGCTCCGCCAGGCGTGTCGGCAGCGGCATCAGCTTCCGGTAAACGTTTTCCGCACCCCAAGCAGAACTTGCTCCCTTCCGGTACCGTAGAGCCGCAGTAATTGCAGAACATCACATCCTCCTTAGCCCGGTGCCTCTTTGCAGGATGAACGCCTCTGGCGCGGCATCCCGCATTCGCGCTTGCCTAAACCTGTGTTCCCTGTATGACTATTATACAGACATAGTGATTATCGGCACCGGGACCTCCCGCCATTAACCTTTCGCTTCTAATAGTCTTTCCACGGGCGTCAAGTGGAATTTTGAAGTGTTTGGCTCGTTTCCCGCCTTCTGGAATGCCTCCATGCTTTCAACGAGTTCGGACCTGGATTCCGAACTGATCTGTGCCTCAAGGTATCTCTAAGACGATATTCCTCATTTGCCGCTTCCGACGCCAACATCCTAGCATGATTCAGGCCTTTCCGGCACGGTTGACTGGATTCTGCGGCATTCTCGCCGACTGACCTCTCCATGTCACCTCCAGGCCTCGTGTTTTCCCGTTATCGCGAGACAGTTGTCCCGCATATTAATCTACCCTGCTTTCTACCCCGTCTTTCACAGGCTCAACGCCGTCGCCCTCGCGCATGCCCTCCCCAGACGGTGGATTCGGGAAAGCATCGCGCGGAAGGCTTAAGACTGGTAAAATCCGAGGTCGGGTCCAGCCTGGTTCAGGACGCCGCCCTCTCAAGGCGGTAACAGGGGTTCAAATCCCCTATGCGCCACCACCTCCGGTGCAACCACACTTGGAATTGAACCCATTCGGTGCCGCATAGCGGCATCCGCGATCACTCTCGGGGTCACCAGCATCGGCTGAATAAGCCTTCTACTTGTTCCTCTTGCTCTCTTTCGGCCCTAGAGTTGCGTACCGAAAGAGCCGAGCAAAGCGACGGCGCGTGGGGTGGTTCAAATCCCCTATGCGCCACCACTTGTCTTACGCGCGTTCGGGTGAATAAGACTATAGATGGTGCGTCCAGAAGAGGGACAAGCCGCTCGGCCCTTTGGTCCATCTCATTCACTGCGGGGTTGTCCCACCACGGTGCAGACTAGGTCGCCAATCCCCTCTATGGCTGCCTCCAGCCTGTCACCGGGGTGGACCTCTCCGACCCCGGGCGGGGTGCCGGTCATTATCACGTCCCCCGGGAACAGTGTCATTATCGAAGTGATGAAAGAGACCAACCGCGAAATCGGGAATATCATGCGGGAGGTCCTCGAGGATTGCTTCAGCTCACCGTTCAAGCGCAGTTCGATAGCCAGGTCACCAGGATCGATACCGGTCTCGATCCAGGGCCCCAGTGGGCAGAACGTATCGAAATTCTTGGCGCGGGTCCACTGACCATCAACGAGCTGGAGGTCCCTCGCGGTCATGTCGAGTCCACATGTGTAACCCAGTACGTGGGACAGCGACTCCTTCTCGTCTAACAGGTACGATTCCCGCCCGATCACCACCGCCAGCTCGACTTCATAATCGACCCTATGTGACTGTGGTGGGCATATGACCTCGCCGTGCGGCCCGACGACGGTGCTGGGAGCTTTGAGAAAGATGATAGGTTCCTCGGTGATATCCATGCCGAACTCCTCAGCGTGATCCGAGTAGTTCAGGCCTGCAGCCACGATCTTGGATGGAAGTGCCGGTGCCAGCAGCCTGACTTCAGCCATATCGACCGGCTCGCCGTCTTCAACGATACCTTTGTAAGGATTACCGGCAACCGGGACCACAAAACCGTCCCTGTAGACGCCGTAGCCTGTCCGGTCTTTTTGAAGATACCTGACGATCCTCAAGGGTTCGCCCCTGATTCTAGTGGGGTTGCTGCCTCTTGTGCTCCAGTCCGAACTCAATGCTATCCACAAGCGCCTGCCAGCTCGCCTCGATTATGTTCTCGCTCACACCTATGGTCCCCCAGGACTTTTCGCCATCGCTGGTCTCGATCAGCACCCGGGTTACAGCGGCGGTGCCCTTTTTCTCGTCCAGCACCCTGACCTTGTAGTCCGACAGCTCGATGTCCTCCAGCGCGGGGAAGCTTTTACCCATCGCCATCCTCAGAGCCCTGTCAAGGGCGTTCACCGGGCCGTTCCCTTCCGCGGTAGCGATTATCCTGTCTCCGCCCACGTGGATCTTGACCGTCGCCTCCGTCCCGACCTTCCCGTCCTCCCGCTTCTCCATGATCACCCGGAAAGACTCGAGGCTGAACGACTGCCTGTACGTCTCGAGGGCTTTTCTTATCAGTATCTCGAACGAGCCGTCCGCCGCTTCGAACTGGTATCCCACGTGTTCCAGGTCCTTTATCTCCTTGAGAACGTTTTCCAGCCTGGTCGGGCTCCCGGTGATGTCTATCCCCATCTCTTTCGCCTTCATGATGACCGTCGACCTGCCCGAAAGCTCTGAAACCACGATCCTCTGAATATTTCCGACAAGGTCAGGCCGTATATGTTCATAGGTCTTTGCCTCTTTTGTCACCGCGCTTGCGTGAACCCCTCCCTTGTGGGCGAACGCGCTGAGCCCCACGTAAGGCTGGTGCCCGTCGGGTATCAGGTTGGCCACCTCGCTTACGTAGTGAGCGACCTCCGTGAGGTCAACCAGGCGCTCCCTGCTCATGCAATCCGAGTTCATCTTCAGCACCAGGTCAGGGATCACCGAGCACAGGTTCGCGTTCCCGCACCGCTCGCCGTATCCGTTAATGGTCCCCTGGACCATGGCCGCACCTTCCCTCACAGCCGCGAGCGTATTTGCGACGGCACACTCACAGTCGTTGTGAGCATGTATTCCGAGGGGCACCAGCACCTTTCCGTGAATGTCCTTTACGATCGACGCGATCTCGAATGGAAGCGTGCCACCGTTCGTGTCGCATAACACCACCCAGTCGGCCCCGGCCCCGGCAGCTGCCTGCACCGTCTTGAGCGCGTATCTGGGGTTCTCCTTCATCGCGTCAAAGAAATGCTCCGCGTCGAATACGACCTCTATTCCCTTCCGCTTCAGGTACTTCACTGACTCTTCTATCATGTACAAGTTCTCATCAAGCGATATCCTGAGAGCCTTTTTCACGTGGAAGTCCCATGACTTACCGAATATGCAGGCGACTCCAGCACCGGACTTGACGAGGGCTTTCATGTCTTGATCGCGCGACGCAGACACCAGCGCCTTTCTTGTCGAGCCAAAAGCCACCAGCCTGGCGTTCTGGAGTTTCAGCTTCGCGGCGGCGCTGAAAAACTCCTGGTCCTTCGGGTTCGAGCCGGGATAGCCGCCCTCGACGTAATGTATCCCGAACTGGTCCAGGCGCTTGAGTATCTTGATCTTGTCCTCGAGCGAGAATGATACGCCCTCGCGGGCGGCCCCGTCCCTCAAAGTCGTGTCGTAGATACATACGTCCGGCAAAACTCTGCGCCTCCGTCAATCTATGGGAGTTCCGGAGTTCTCGCGGAACTCGCGGAAAGTCTCCATCAGTCCCCTGGTCAGCGGCCCCGGCTTCGCGTCCCCGATCGGCCTTTCGTCGATGTAGGTGATGGGAGCGATCTCGGCGGCCGTCCCGGTAAGAAAACACTCGTCGGCCACATAGCATTCGACCAGGGAGAGCTCCTGTTCCTTTATCTCTATCCCCGCTTCAGGGCACAGGCGGAACACCACCTGTCGGGTTATCCCGTTCAAGGCGCCGGCGTTCGTGGGAGGGGTGATTACAACCCCTTTTTCGACCAGGAAGATATTGTCGACCACACACTCGGTCACGTACCCCTGGTCGTTTAACATCAATCCCTCGTCCGCTCCGGCGTGGATGACTTCAAGATGTGCCATGATATGGTTCAGGTAATTCAGTGACTTGATCTGCGGACTGAGGGAATCAGGGTTGTTTCTCCTCGTGGAGACAGTCACCAGCTTCAGCCCTTTCTGGTACACCTCGTCGGGATAGATCTTTATGGTAGCGGCGATTATCGCCACGCTCGGGTTGCTGCATTTCATCGGGCTCAGGCCCAGGTCTCCCTTCCCGCGCGTGACCACGAGCCTCACGTAACCGTTCGTGATGTCGTTCACCCTGGCGGTCTCGCACACCCTCTTCGCCATCTCTTCGCGGGTAAGAGGTATATCAAGCCGGATGACCTTTGCCCCCTTGTAGAGACGGTCAAGATGCTCATCGAGCATGAACAACCTGCGGTTGTAGACACGGATCCCCTCGAACACACCATCACCGTACAGCACACCGTGGTCGAAAACGGAGATCCTGGCCTCCTCCTCCGGTACGAACTCGCCGTTAAGGTATACCTGGGGCATTACTTCTCCTCTCGAGTCTGATCTTCTCCCTTTAAGACGTAGCCGGCGATAAGATCCCCCACCGCGTCCGTCCCCATGCCCATCCTGCCGGCTGACATGCTCTTTATCTTTCCCGAGGACAGAACCCTCACAATGGCCTTCTCGACCAGGCCGGCCGCTTTCTTCTCGCCCAGGAAATCGAGCATCATCTGGACCGCGCTGATCGCCGCCAGCGGGTTAATGACGTTCTTCCCCGTGTATTTAGGTGCCGAACCGCCGATAGGCTCGAACATCGATGTCCCTTCGGGGTTTATGTTCCCGCCCGCGGCGATCCCCATACCGCCCTGGATGATCGCACCCAGGTCTGTGATGATGTCGCCGAACATGTTGTCCGTGACCACCACGTCGAACCACTCCGGGTTCTTGACGAACCACATGCAGATCGCGTCGACGTGCGCGTAGTCCGTGGTGATGTCCGGGTACTCGATGGCGACCTCGTTGAAAACCCTCTCCCAGAGGTCGTGCGCGTAAGTGAGCACGTTGGTCTTGCCGCAAAGGGTGAGCTTTCCATCTTTCCCCCTGCCTCTACAGACTTCGAAAGCGTAGCGAACGCACCTCTCCACGCCTTTCCTGGTGTTGACCGACTCCTGCACGGCTATCTCGTCTGGCGTTCCCTTCCTGATAAAACCGCCCGACCCTACATAGAGCCCCTCGGTGTTCTCCCTCACCACGACTATGTCGATGTCCTCAGGCCCTTTGTCCTTGAGAGGGCAGTCAACACCGGGGTAGAGTATGACCGGCCTCAGGTTTATGTACTGGTCCATGGCGAACCTGATCTTCAGCAGTATCCCGTGCTCCAGGATCCCGGGCCTCACATCCGGATGGCCGATCGCCCCGAGGAATATAGCGTTAAAATCCCGCAGCTCATCGAGTGCCGGGTCGGGCAGGGCCTCTCCGGTCGCCAGATAACGGTCACCGCCGAAATCGTACGACTGCGTCTCGTAGTCGAAACCGGTCGCCTCTGCCGCGGCCTGAAGCACTTTCAAGCCCTCCGCGACAACCTCCGGCCCCGTCCCGTCACCCGGTAGAACTGCTATTCGATACACTTTCTCTCCAATCGGTCTTGAGTTCCGTCGTTCAAACCCCGGCTCCGACCCCTGACGGTTACGGCCCGTCGTTGGCCTGCCGCTCGGCGGCGAACGCTGCCGCAGCGATCATTCGCCAGGCTCTTGAAGGTAGTTTATCAGTCCTCCGGCGTCCACAATACGGCGCATGAATTCCGGGTAAGGCGGCACCTTGAAAAGGTCTCCCGAGGTCAGGTTCCGGATGGTCCCGGCGCCAAGGTCCACCAGCATCCGGTCTCCCTCCCCGGTGGCCGCTACGGCCTCCGGTGATTCGAATATTGGCAGGCCCACGTTGATCGCGTTTCGGTAAAATATCCTTGCGAATGAGCTCGCGATCACGCATGATATGCCGCCTCCCTTGATGGCCATGGGCGCATGCTCCCGGCTCGAGCCCGACCCGAAGTTCTCTCCCGCGACAATGATATCCCCCGGCTCTATCCTTGATATGAAATCCGGGTCAAACCCCTCCATCAGGTGCGTTCCCAGCTCGACCGGGTCAGACGATTCCAGGTACGTCCCGGGTATTATCTCATCAGTGTTTATGTGATCGCCCAGCCTGTGGGCGCCTCCCTCAAAAAATGTCTCGGCCATCGCTGCTCATGCTATCTCCCCCGGGCCTGTTATAACACCAGTCACCGCGGAGGCCGCAGCCACCGCTGGATTTGAAAGATAGACCTCGCTCTCCCGGTGTCCCATGCGTCCCACGAAGTTCCTGTTCGTCGTGGAAAGGGACTTCTCACCCGCCGCCAGCACGCCCATGTGACCCCCCAGGCACGGCCCGCACGTAGGTGGTGAGATCACCGCACCTGCGTCCAGAAAGACATCGAAGAGGCCCTCCTCGATGGCCTGGCGATATACCCTGGGACTGCCCGGTATTATGATGAGGCGAACGTTCTTCGCAGCTTTCTTTCCGCGCAGTATCTCGGCCGCTTCGCGCAGGTCCTCGATGCGGCCGTTCGTGCATGAACCGATCACAACCTGGTCCAGCGCGACCGCAGGGGCTTCGTCGACGTCCACCGAATTGCTCGGCAGGGGTGGTATGGCGACCTGGGGTTTGAGTTCTTCGAAGTCGATCTCCACCTCCGCGGCGTATCCGTTTTCGTCTGGCCCGACCCCGGTCTCCCGCGCCTCGACGCCCACCCGCGAGAGATACTCCACGGTCTTGAGGTCCACTGGAAACATACAGTTCTTCGCGCCTGCCTCGACCACCATGTTCGCCACTGTCAGCCTTCCCTCAACGCTCAGCGCATCCACGCCGTCTCCGCTAAACTCGATGGACTGGTAAGTGGCCCCATCGACGCCAAGCTCGCCTATCAGGTGGAGGATCAAATCCTTGCCTCCGACCCAGCGCCCGGGCCTGCCGGTCACTCTAACGGAGATCGCGTCCGGGACCCGCAACCACACCTTGCCAGTCGCCATGGCTGCGCCGACATCGGTTGAACCTACACCCGTCGCGAACGCCCCGAGAGCGCCGTAGGTGCAGGTATGGCTGTCTCCCCCTATGACGAGGCTCCACGGCTTTATCAGCCCCTCCTCTGGAAGAAGCACATGCTCGATGCCCGCCCGCCCGCCTTGATAAAAATGGTCGATGCCGTACTTCATGGCAAATCTCCGCACAAAAGCACACTGTTCCGCGGATGCAATGTTCCTGGGTGGGGTGAAGTGGTCCAGCACGAGTACGACCCTGCCCGGATCGAAGACCGCCTCCCTGCCGAGCCTTTCGAACTCCTCGATCGCCACCGGTGCGGTTACGTCGTTGGCCAGTACCAGGTCAACCGGGGCCTCGATGAACTCTCCGGGCTGCAACGTTTCACGCCCCACGTGTTCCGCGAGTATTCTCCTTGAAACGCTCATGTCGACTCCCGGGGCCAGGTCACGAGACCGGCACCTCCCTGCTTGGGGGGGAACCCCCGCAGCGCTGAGGTCTGATATTAAGACCCGGCCCTGTTTCTACGCCCCCGATTATTCTCTAGTGGAGTACCTTGTTCACAGCGTTGATGTAAGCTCGCGCGCTCGCTTCAACGATGTCGGTCGAGACTCCCCGCCCCACAACCCGTCGGCCACCCACGTCGAGCTGAATTGTCACATCTCCCAGCGCTTCCAGCCCGCCCGTTATCGCCTCAACCGTGAACGAAATAAGCTTCGCGTCCACACCCAGAGCCGAACGTATGGCCTTGCAGGCAGCGTCTACCATACCGTCTCCGATGGACCTTTCGGTTATCCTCTCCCCTTCGCGTTCGAGCGTTATCGTCGCGCTCGGGGGAGCCTCTTTTCCGCCGCTATGGACTTCGTACGCTGTCAGCTTCCAGTCCTGGCCTTCCGTCCTTATGTACTCCAGCGCTATCGCCTCGATGTCACCTCCTGAAAGGGAGCCCTTCCTGTCCGCCAGTTCCTTGAAGCGTGTGAATGCATGGTTCAGCTCTTCATCGCCCAGGAAATAGCCGAGACGCTCCAGTTGCTCCTTGAGCGCGTGCCTGCCGGAGTGCTTCCCGAGAACGATGTCACTCTCCACGAGACCAACGCTCTCCGCGGTCATTATCTCGTAGGTGGTGCGCTCCTTCAGCACGCCGTCTTGATGAATCCCGGACTCATGCGCGAAGGCGTTACGCCCCACAATCGCCTTGTTCGGCTGCACGGGGTAGCCTGTCAGGAGGCTTACCAGCCTGCTGGTCCTGCTTATCTCGGTAGAGTTCAAGTTGGTCTCCAGGCCCAGCCTGTCCCGCCTGACCTTGAGGGCCATCACGATCTCCTCGAGGCTCGCGTTGCCGGCTCTCTCGCCGAGCCCGTTTACGGCACACTCTATCTGTCGCGCTCCCTGCTCGATCGCAGCCAGGGAGTTGGCTACCGCGAGGCCCAGGTCGTTATGGCAATGGACACTCACGACAGTGTCTTCGATCCCTTTCACGTTCTCCATGATCCCACCGATGAGCTCCGCGAACTCGTCGGGAACCGCGTATCCCACCGTGTCCGGGATATTCAACACCCCCGCGCCCGCTTCGATCGCGGCCTCGAGGACCTGGTAGAGATATTCCGGGTCGCTCCTGGTGGCGTCCATCGGAGAGAACTCCACGTCGGGACAGTGTCCCCTGGCACGTGTCACCGCGTCCCTCGCCGCCTGAAGGACTTCTTCACGCGTCATCCTCAGCTGGTGTTCCAGGTGAATATCGGAAGTGCTTATAAAGGTATGAATACGGGGCCTCCGGGCGCCCTCCAGGGCCTCCCAGGCTCTATCGATATCATCCGGGCGGGCCCGGGCTAGAGCGCACACAACGGCTTCCCGTGCTTTCTCGGCTATCCTTCTCACAGCTTCGAAATCTCCCTGGCTGGTAGCAGGGAACCCGGCCTCGATAACGTCCACTCCCAGACGCTGAAGCTGCTCCGCTATCTCGACCTTCTCCCTCACTCCGAGACTTATGCCAGGTGACTGCTCACCGTCTCTCAAGGTTGTGTCGAAGATGTAGACACGGCCTCCCACAGAACCTCCTAAAGGAATATGAACATCGCTTCCTTGATGCCAGGCTCGGATTGAAGCCTGTCGAGTATTTCCTGTGAGATCGGGCTGCCCAGGGTCAGTCCCATCGCCGCGTCTCCGTCGATCTTTTTCCTGCCTACCTGAAGGCTCTCGATATTTATGCTGTTATCACCGAGGATGTTGCCTACCTTTCCTATCATTCCAGGGCGGTCCTCGTAACGTACGAACGCCATGTTCTCGCTGGGTGAGATTTCGATGTCGAAGTCCATAACGTTCACGAACATCTCCTGGTTTCTACCCACCAGCGTGGCGCCCGCCCTCGCTTTTCCAGAGTCGTCGCTCGCGGTCGCGACGATCTGGTTGATGTAATCGAGAGACTGCCTGCTCTTACTCTCCTTGACGGAGATCCCCCTCTCCATCGCCAGTAAAGGAGCGTTTACGTAAGTGACCGAGTCGGTTGATATGTTCTGTAAGAACCCCTTGAGGAATGCGATCGTCAGAAGTGAAGTGTCGTACTCGCTGATCGGCCCCAGGATCACAAGTTCGATCTCGCTTATCGCCCCGTGCACTATGTGGGTCATCAACTTGCCCAGCTTTTCGCACAGGGGCATGAACGGCTGTAGTACCTCTACCACCTCGCGGTGGGGCATCGCTATGTTTACCACCCCGCTGACGAATTCACCCTTGAGGCCGGCGATCACCTGGTCGGCGATCGCGACCCCAGCCTTGTACTGCGCTTCCGTGGTACTGGCTCCCAGATGCGGCGTGACAACGACGCCTGGCATTGTGCACAACGGGTTGTCCAGCGGCGGTTCTTTCTCGAACACGTCCAGTGCCGCGCCCGCCACCCTTCCTTCCCTGATCGCATCCACCAGGGCCGCCTCGTCAACGACGCCGCCGCGTGATACGTTTATGATCCGGGCCCCTTCCTTAATGATCTTCAACTGGTCCTTGCCGATCATGTGATGCGTTTCCTTGGTTCTTGGCACGTGCAGGGTTATGAAGTCCGACTCCTTCAGGACCTCTTCCAGCCCCGGTTTCAGCTCCACGCCGAGGTGCTTCGCTTTCTGCGCGGATATGAACGGGTCAAAACCCACCAGTTTCATGCCGAACCCGGAAGCCCTTTCGGCCACCAGGGCACCGATCCTGCCCAGGCCCAGGATACCAAGCGTCTTACCGTAGAGCTCAACACCCTGGTAAACAGAGCGATCCCATCTTCCGGCCGCCAGCGAGGCGTGCGCGGCGGGTATGTTCCTGGCTACCGCCATCAGTACCGCCATGGTATGTTCGGCCGCGGAAATGGTGTTGCTCTCCGGGACGTTGGCAACCATGATCCCTTTCTTGGAAGCGGAATCCACGTCTATGTTGTCCACGCCTATGCCGGCCCTTCCGATTACCATGAGCCTGTCGGCGTGGTCGATCACCTCGGAGTCCACCCTGGTCCCGCTGCGCACGATCAATGCATGGTAATCACCTATTCTCTCCAGGAGCTCCTCTCGCGGAATTCGGTCGTACGCGTCGACATCGAACTCGGCCTCGAGTTTCTCCAACCCGAATGGCGAGATCTTTTCAGCAACAAGGACCTTGAGGCTAGACTTCTCAGTCATATTCAACTCCCACCGTTCACTCCCGCAGGGAAGCCGCCAGCACCTTCAATGCCGCAGTCACGCCAGAACCCAGCTCGATCTCGAAACCGAGTCTAGACAGCGCCATCTCCAGCGCGCTTACCTGAGTCAATATGTCGAACCTGTCAAAGTATCCTACGTGGCCGAGCCGGAATATCCTGCCCTTCATCTTCCCCTGGCCACCTGCTATGAACGTGCCGAACTGGGTCCTCATCATCCTTACCAGGTCGCCGGAGTTTATGCCGTCGGGCGACCATACCGATGTCGCCACGTTGGCTCTCGTCCTGTCACTGGCGAAGAACTTGAGCCCCAGAGCCTCTACGGCTGCCCGGGTGGCGGTCGCCAGGACGTGGTGCCTTTCGAAGATGTTGTCCAGGCCCTCCTCGCGTATCATCTTGATCGCTTCATCCAGGGCCTGTACCAGGGTTATGGCCGGCGTGTACGGCGTTTGAGGCGGAGTCTTCGACTGGGCCGCCCGAGCGGCTTTGAAGCAGAAATAGTAGCGTGGCAGTGTCGCGCTCTCGATCGCGTTCCAGGCCCTGTCACTCACCGCTACGAAGGCGAGGCCCGGCGGGGTCATCAGGCCTTTCTGGGAACCGCTCATTGCAAGGTCTACATTCCACTCGTCTGTCCTCAGGTCAACCGCTCCGAGCCCGCTTATCGAGTCCACCAGGAACAGGGCGTCCGTTCCGGCCATAATGCGGCCGAACGCTTCAACGTCGTTCACGGCGCCGGTTGATGTCTCGCTGTGCGTGAGCATGACACCCTTCAGGTCCTGATTTTCCTCCAAAACCCTTTTCAGGTCTTCCGGGTCAGCACAATCCCCCCATTCATATTCAATGGCGATCACGTCCAACCCGAAGTACCGGCTGATGTCAACCAGCCTCTCCCCGAACTTGCCTCCGCTGAAAACGGCCACCTTGTCACCAGTCGAGAAGCAGTTGGCGATCGAACCCTCCATTGCGCCCGTGCCACTGGATGTCAGCAGGATTACCTCGTTCCGTGTCTGAAAAACGTATTTAAGCCCCTCCAGCACGCGACCGAGCAGTTCTCCGAAATCGGCAGAACGATGATGCACCATGTTGACCTGCGCCAGTCTGACCGCGGGTGGCACAGGGGTCGGTCCCGGTGTGAAGATGTAGTCTTTCTTCAAAGTCTCAGATCCCTTCTCTTGATAACACCTGAAATGTCTCTCCCAAAGCTCCCCCGGTAGTCACTTCTCTAACCATGTCATCATCGACCGGAGACGCTTTCCCACCTCCTCCAGGGGATGCGCGGCCTCGAGCCTCCTCAAGGTGTTGAACGACGCCCGTTCGGCCTTGTTCTCGAGTACCCATTCGGTCGCGAACTCCCCGGTCTGGATCTCGTCCAGTATCTGGCGCATCTCCTGGCGGGTCTGACTGTTGATGACCCTTTTCCCCCTCGTGAAATCGCCGTACTCCGCGGTGTCGCTTACCCTTGCCCGCATGCCGCTGATACCGTGGTAGTGTATCAGGTCGACTATCAGTTTCAATTCATGAAGACACTCGAAATAAGCGACCTCAGGCTGGTATCCGGCCTCCACCAGGGTGTCGAACCCGGCCTTGATAAGCTCTGATACACCTCCGCAGAGCACAACCTGCTCTCCAAAAAGGTCGGTTTCAGTCTCCTCGGCAAAGGTGGTCTCGATCACGCCTGCCCTGGTCGCTCCTATTCCCCGCGCGTAGGCCAAACCCTTCTCCAACGCCATCCCGGTGTAGTCCTGATGCACCGCTATCACTGACGGCACGCCGTTACCCTCCAGGTAAGTCTGCCTGACCATGACCCCGGGGCCTTTCGGTGCAACCATCAACACGTCAACATCGTCCGGGGGTATTATCTGGTGATAATGGATGTTGAAACCGTGGGCGAAGAACAGGGTGTTCCCGCTCTTGAGGCCTCCGCGGATCGAGTCCCTGTAGGTCTCCGCCTGCCGGTCGTCGGGGATCAGTATCGATATGATGTCAGCAATCCGCGCGGCGTCTTCCACCTCGGCCACCTCGAGGCCAGCCTCTCTCGCCGCCTCAGCGCTGGGGCTTCCCTCACGCAGGCCTACGATCACATCCAGTCCAGAGTCATGCAGGTTCTGCGAGTGCGCGTGGCCCTGGGCGCCGAACCCGATAACAGCTATCTTCTGGCCTTTCAAGGCCTCCGGGTTCACGTCGTTCTCGTAGTATATCTTCGCCATTTCTCCTCCTCTTCGTCTCTGGGGTCCGGACTATGCCAGGTCTGGCAAATATTCACGTTTCAAGACCTGACCCCATCAGCCGCGGGAAATCGCGACAACGCCGGTCCGGACCAGCTCGGTGACACCGTACGGTTTCAAGAGGTCCTCGAGAGCGCTGAGCTTCGAGCCGGTGCCTGTCACCTCGGCGCAAAGAGTACCCTTCCCCACGTCCACGATATTCCCCCTGAATATGTTTATGATCTCGATGATCTCCGCCCTGCTCTTCGAATCGGCCTTCACCTTTACCAGGACGAGCTCGCGCTTGACGCTGTTCTCATCCGGAAGGTCCACCACCTTTATCACGTTAATGAGCTTGTTCAGCTGCTTATAAACCTGCTCCAGCGAGTGCTCCTCCACGTTCACCACGACCGTCATCCTTGAGAACTCCGGCCTTTCGGTCACCCCGACAGTGAGGCTTTCGATGTTAAAGCCCCTGCGGGAGAAGAGCCCGGAGACCCGTGCCAGTACGCCCGGCTTGTTCTCGACCAGAACGGACAGGGTATGCTTCACCTCACTAACCTCCAATCATGTCGTCCAGCGACGCCCCCGGCGCCACCATCGGGAATACGTTCTCCTCCGGTTCAACGACGAAGTCCATCAACACCGGCCCTTTGTACTTGAACGCCTCTCTGAGTGCGTGGTCGACCTCCCCAGGCTCGGTGATCCTTATTCCTTTCGCACCGTAAGCTTCGGCCAGCTTCACGAAATCGGGGGACTCACCCCGCCTGAGGTCCGACGCGGAATAGCGCTTCTTATAGAAAAGCTCCTGCCACTGCCTGATCATTCCCAGGTAACCGTTATTGAGCACCGCGACTTTTATGGGGACCTTGTTCAGTACCGCGGTAGCGAGCTCCTGTGATGTCATCTGCACCGACCCGTCACCGGCTATATCTATCACGAGGGCGTCCGGACGCCCTACCTGCGCGCCGAGCGCTGCCGGAAGTCCGAAGCCCATTGTCCCCAGCCCCCCCGAAGAGATGAAGTTCCGGGGGATGGTGGCCTTGTAGAACTGTGCGGCCCACATCTGGTTCTGACCCACCTCGGTTACGATCAGCGCCTTACCATCGGTCACCCTGTATATGCGATCGACGATATACTGCGGACGAAGGCCGCCTTCCGGGATCACCAGGGGATATTCCTTCTTCCAACTACTTATCTGTTTATGCCAGGGTTTCAGGTCCTGACCGCCGCCGTCCTTGATCATCGGCTTCAGCGCGGCAATCAGTTCCCTCAAAACCTTCTTCACGTCGCCCACGATAGGCACGTCCACCCCCACGTTCTTCCCTATCTCCGCCGGGTCGATGTCGATATGTATGACCTTCGCGTGGGGCGCGAAAGTGTCAAGCCTCCCCGTGATGCGGTCGTCGAACCTGGCACCTAACGCCACGATAAGATCGGTTTTCATCATCACGTAGTTAGCGTATGAGGTCCCATGCATCCCCAGCATTCCGAGTGACAATTTGTGGGTCTCAGGGAACGCCCCTTTCCCCATCAAGGTTGTTGTCACCGGAAAGTCGAGCAGCCTGGCGATCTGCCCCATTTCGGCCGATGCCTCCGCCGATATCACGCCGCCGCCCGCGTAGATGACGGGACGCTTTCTGGAGATCATCAGCCTCGCAGCTTCCTTGATCTGCCTGTTGTGGCCGACCGTGGTCGGCTTGTATCCAGGGAGAGACGTTATCTTCTCCGGCATCTTGAAATCGAATTCGGCCCTCAACACATCTACCGGCACGTCAACTAATACGGCGCCCTGCCGCCCAGTTGAAGCGATCAGGAACGCATCGTGGACGGCCTGGGCTACTTCCCGGGGGTCTTTCACCAGGTAGTTATGCTTCACCACGGGCAGCGTTATCCCGGTAGTATCGGCCTCCTGGAAAGCATCCGTGCCGATGACATGGGTGGCGACCTGTCCGGTTATAGCAACCAGTGGAATGGAATCCATATTCGCGTTGGCGATACCTGTCACCAGGTTACAGGCGCCGGGCCCGCTGGTCGCCATGCACACTCCGACTTTTCCGCTCGCCCGCGCGTATCCGTCCGCCGCGTGCGCCGCGCCCTGTTCATGCCTGGTCAGTATGTGCCTTATCTTCGAATCGTAGAGCACGTCGTAGAGAGGTAGCATGACGCCGCCGGGAATACCGAATACGACATCGACGCCCTCGCGCTCGAGGCTCCTGATGAGTGCCTGGGCTCCCGTTATCTTCATCTAACCCGACCCCCGTTACTCGTCATTCCGGTCATCTACTTCCAGCACGACGCCCCTGGAGGCGCTGGACACCAGGCTTGCATATACCTGCAGCAGGCCTTTCTTCACCTTCCTGGCCGGCGGCTTCCAGACCTGCCTCCGGCTCGACAGCTCGTCTTCTGAGACCAGGAGGTCAATCTGCCTCCGGTCAACGTTTATCTCGACCATGTCTCCATCTGCCACCAGGGCGATCGGGCCGCCCGCGGAGGCCTCGGGTGAGACGTGCCCTACAGCCCCACCTCGTGTCCCTCCGGAGAAGCGGCCGTCCGTGACCAACAGGACCCTGTCATCCAGGCCCATGCCTGCGATGGTAGCCGTCGGAAGAAGCATCTCTCTCATTCCCGGCCCCGCGACCGGACCCTCGTATCGGATGATGACTACGTCTCCGGGTGAAATCCCGCCGTTCCTGATGGCGGTAATTGCCAATTCCTCAGAATCGAACACGCGAGCGGGGCCTTTGTGATTCCTGAGCTCGGCGCCCATCGCCGACTCCTTGAGCACGGATCCATCCGGCGCGAGACTCCCGTGTAAGACGGCCAGGCCACCGGTTGGGGAGAATGGATCCCCTGCCGTCCTTATCACCTCGTGATCCAGGCTGCGAGCGCCGGAGATGTTCTCTCGATGCGTCCTGCCGGTCACCGTAGGCACGTCAAGGTCGATCGCCCCGATCTGGTCGAGCTCTCCCATGACTGCCGGTATGCCTCCCGCCCTGTGAAGGTCTTCCATGTGGAACCTGCTCTCCCCGGCCGGCGCGATGCGACACAGGTTCGGGGTAGCCCCGCAGATTCTGTCGACATCTCCCAAGTCGAGTTCGACGCCCGCTTCAACGGCAATCGCCTTCCCGTGCAGCAGCGTGTTGGTGGATCCCCCGATAGCCATGTCTACAGCGAGCGCGTTGTAAAAAGCTTTTGCCGACAGTATGTTAGCGGGAGTCACCCCGTTCTCGACCAGCGCAACAAGGGCAGTTCCTGTATCCCTGGCAATCCTCAGCCGCTCTGTATCAACAGCAGGAATGGTCCCATTTCCCGGCAGCGCCATCCCGAGGGCTTCGGAGAGGCAGTTCATGCTGTTGGCGGTGAACAGGCCCGAGCAGCACCCGGGTCCCGGGCAGGCGCACCGCTCGTATTGTTCGAGCTCCTCGTCGCTTATATCCGCGGAAGCGGACGCTTCCATAACACTTATCAGGTCGAGTTCCTTCTCCCCCAGCCGGCCCGCCAGCATAGGGCCTCCGCTCACGAGGGCGGCCGGGACATCCATCCTCGCCGCCGCCATGAGCATGCCCGGCACGACCTTGTCGCAGTTCGGGACCAGCAGCACCCCGTCCAGGGCATGCGCACGTACCATGATTTCGACGGAGTAGCTGATCACCTCACGTGAGGGTAGCGAGTATTTCATCCCCTCGTGGCCCATCGCCAGCCCGTCGCATACCGCTATCGTGTTAAAGAGCAGGGGTGTACCCCCGGCCATGCGAATCCCGTCGCACGCGGCCCTGTTTACCTGCTCCAGGTGGATATGGCCAGGAACTAGTTCGTTCGCTGACCCGGCGACCCCGATGAGCGGCCTGGCTATCTCCTCATCGCTGAGGCCCAGGGCGTGAAGCAGCGAGCGATGGCCTGCCCTCTCCCTGCCCTTCTTGATGATGTCGCTTCGCATTTTCCTCATCCCCCGGAATACCTGGCAACCTACCCGGCTTCAATCGCGTCGACTATCGCAGCGGCCATCTCTGTGGTCTTTGCTTCTCCTCCAAGATCGTAGGTGACCGTCTTTCCCTCGCCAATGACTTTCGACACCCCCCGGAAGACCCTCCCCGCGGCTTCTTCCTGCCCGAGGTGCTTCAGCATGAGATAGCCGGAAAGTATCTGTGCGGTAGGGTTGACCTTGTCCATACCTTTGTATTTCGGGGCGCTCCCGTGCGCCGGCTCGAACACGGCCAGATCGCCGGCTCCCATATTGCTGCTTGGAGCGACTCCCAGTCCGCCGACCAGTCCCGCGCAGAGGTCGCTTATGATGTCGCCGTAGAGGTTCGGCATCACCATCACGTCGTATATCAGGGGTTTCTGGACCAGTTGCATGCACATGTTATCGACTATGCGCTCCTCGAACTCGACGTCGGGGTATTCGGCAGATACCTCCCTCGCGGTATCCAGGAAAAGGCCGTCCGTCAGCTTCATTATGTTCGCCTTGTGGACCACGGTAAGCTTTTTCCTTCCGTTCTTGCGCACGTACTCAAAAGCGAACCTGACGATGCGTTCAGAACCGGCCCTGGTAATGACCTTGATCGACTCGGCGACCCCGTCGGCAACCATGTGCTCGATACCCGCGTACAGGTCCTCCATGTTCTCCCGAACCACCACCAGGTCGACTCCCTTGTACGGGGCCCGTACGCCTTCAATGTAGATCGCCGGCCTCACACAGGCGTAGAGGTGCAACTCCTTTCTAAGCGCAACGTTCACGCTGCGGAAGCCACTGCCCACCGGCGTGGTTATGGGGCCTTTGTAAGCCACGCCGTTCTGCCTTATGTTATCCAGGACTTCTTCGGGCAGGGGCGTCCCGTATTTGTCCATCACGTCAGCACCGGCCTCCTGCCTGTCCCACTCTATCCGGGCGCCCGCCGCTTCGAGAACCGCGACGGCGGTTTCCACCAGCGAGGGCCCTATCCCGTCACCGGGTATGAGCGTGACCTTTCTTTTCTCCATGTCATCCTCCACTCAGGCGGTCTCCACCTTTTCAGAAAGAGGAGAACCCGCCGTGTTTCTTCATGTATTCTACAAGCCCTCCCTCAGAGAGGATCTCCAGCATGACCGGAGGCAGCGGGCTGCTCGCTGTCTCGGTCCCCTTCGAGACGTTCCTTATCAGGCCCTTCTCGAGGTCGACCTCCAGGACGTCACCGTCCTCGATTTCTGACGTGTCACAGACAAGCGCCGGTAACCCGCTGTTTATCGAGTTCCTGAAGTAGATCCGCGCAAACGACCCGGCGATTACCCCGGCCACACCCGCGTGCTTCACCGCCAGCGGCGCCTGCTCCCTGGACGAGCCGCACCCGAAGTTCCTCCCCGCCACTATGAAATCGCCCTTTTGCAGTCTCTCGCAGAAGTGCGGGTCCAGGTCCTCCATCACGTGGCAGGCGAGCTCATCCATGTCCAGCGTCTTGAACTTGTGCCGCCCGGATATGATGTAATCAGTGTTTACGTCATCTCCGAACCTGTGCGCTTTGCCCTTTATTATCATTGTTGATCCTTTTAGCGTTTCCGGCTTTTGTTTATCCTCCCAGGGAAGAGGATACCACGTCACCGCTTCCTCCCCGCTCGGGAGGATATCACTCCACTACTTCCTCCACCCCTGCGGGGGAGGATGGAGGTGGGGGGGTCACCCTCCACCCTCACAAATATCTCCTGGGATCGGCTATCTTGCCCTCGAGGCAGCTGGCGGCAACCGTGGCCGGCGAGGCAAGGTAGATCGAAGCCTCCGGGTTGCCCATCCTTCCCTTGAAGTTCCTGTTGGCTGTGGATATCACGTTCTCCCCGTCCCCGGGGACCCCCTGGTGGGTCCCGACGCAAGAAGCACACCCGGGGTTCATCACCGAGGCGCCGGATTCGATGAACACCTCTATTATGCCCTCACGCAACGCGTTGAGCATGACCTCTCTTGACGACGGAGCCACGATCAAGCGGACCCCGGCGGCCACCTTCCCTCTTTCAAGAACGGCCGCCGCCAGGCGCAGGTCCTCGAGCCTGCCGTTCGTGCATGTGCCGATGAGCCCTTCAGCGATCGGGGCGCCTTCGACCTCTTCCACCGCGCGAACGTTATCCACCCTGTGGGGTAGTGCGACCTGGGGAACCAGGCCAGCCACGTTGAATTCGAACTCCTCGACGTACCTGGCGTCTCTATCCGCGGATACAGCCTCGATCTTCACGCCCGTTCTGTGCTTGAAGAAATCGATGACTTTATCATCGGCCTCCATCAGGCCCGCTTTGGCACCCATCTCGACAGCGAGGTTGCTTACGGTGAGCCTGCCGTCGAGTCCCAATCCTTCTATCGTCTCACCACCGATCTCGAGCGTGCGATAGGTGGCGCCGTCGGCGGTAATCTGTCCTACCATCATCAGGGCGACATCCTTTGCGAACACGCCTTTCGGAAGCTTCCCCGTCACCGTGACCTTCATGGTTTCCGGCACTCTGAACCAGAGCGAACCAGACAGCATCCCCGCCGCCAGGTCCGTTGAGCCTACCCCCGTAGCGAACGTATTGACCGCTCCGTACGTGCAGGTGTGGGAATCTGCTCCGATAACCAGGCTGCCGGGGAGCGCGTGTCCCTTTTCCAGCATCAACTGGTGGCAGACGCCCTCGCCCACGTCACATAGTTCTATCCCCTGCTTTCCGGCGAACTCGCGCATCAGGGCGTGCAGCTGCGATACCGCCCTCAAGGGGCTCGGGGCGCTGTGGTCAATGCAGAAGGAGACCCGGTCTGGCCTGGCCACCTTTTCGCCTTCCATGCCCTCAAAAGAGCGTATCGCGATCGGTGCCGTCCCGTCCTGGGCCATCATGTAGTCGAGCTCTGCCACCACTATCTCTCCAGCCGTGGCGTCTCCACCTGAATGTGCGCCCAGTATCTTCTCCGAAATGGTTTTTCCCACTCTGAAATGCCTCCAATAATCGTTGTTCCCCTCAGAGACCGCGTGGGGCTCTTCCGGGGAACTCTTCAGGCCACAATTCTAAACGTTTTTACGCCGAAATGAAAAGCAGCGCAGTCTTCGCTCGCTTGTCCGGGAACCCGCCTGCTGGCCGCATGCCTTGCGTTGTGTTTGAAATCGACTTCCTCATTTGATATATTCCTTCCGAGCAAAGGAGGGATTGAAATGTACCCTGATGACCTTAAGTACCACAAGGAGCACGCCTGGGTGCGCCAGGACGGCACCGTTGGGATAACACACTTCGCCCAGGAACAGCTGGGCGAGATTGTTTTCATCGAGGTGCCGGACGCGGGAGCCGTCGTCGAAGCGGGGGAGCCGTTCGGCGAGATCGAGTCTCGCAAGTCCGTTTCCGATATCTACTCGCCGGTCTCCGGCAAGATCAAGGAGGTCAACTCCGAGGTCGTCGACGCTCCGGAGATCATCAATGAGGATCCATACGGCAAAGGCTGGGTCGTCAAGATCGACATGAGCGACCCGGGAGATCTGGAAGGTCTCCTCTCAGCGACCGAATACAAGGGACTTGTCGAAGGCGAGGAAAGCTAGAAACGATATTCGCGGGAGCAGGGGCTTAACAGTGCATAAATGAAAAGGCGGGCTTTTAGGGCCCGCCTTCTTTCACGGTTATCCGGTTTACGCCGAGGTATCCTTAGATGGATCATGATTGCCCAGGCCGGAAATTATTTCTCCGGCCAGGTTATATACCCCGTCAGACCGATGTGAATCCTTTACTTTGGCCTTTTTCTAAAGAGCCTCCTGAACCTCTCTGAACCGGCAATAGATAGCAGTCCCTTCATCGCCGCAAGAAACCCGATGGATGACCCGGAACCAGGTCCGCACGGATTCTTTGTCACTGTACAACCGTCAAGAAAGAATCGCAGACATGAGGAGGACTATTACCACAATAGAAGATGTTTCTCTTTTGATCCGATGCTTGTCAATCGCTGACCGTTCATGTAGACCCACTGTGTTCACTTTCTATGGCAATCCGATAACAAAAACCGGCTTATGAAAGCCGGTCGGTTTCACCACTGGCTCCACGGGATAAAGGTGACCAGATCGTTGAATCCCGCTTCGATGCCCCCAGGCAGATAATCAGTCTATAAAATTGGATATCTCAAGCTATTGAACGAATTACCCAGGTAGGAGATCCTGCCATTCCAGATATTTCATATCTGCTTTATCTTTATATTCAAGTATTTCCCCCAGTTAAACCGAATGTCACCCTCCGGCCAGGGCGAACAGCAACAGTATCTCATCGCCGTCGCGCAGTAGTTCCGCCTCTTCCAGCATGGAAGTCCCCTGCCTGCTTATGCGGACGCTCCTGTGGAAGCGGCTCTTCTCATCGTCCCACAGGTTCTTCGGAAGCCGCGAGCCGTATTCTCGACCGATCTGCTTCAGGAGGTCTCCGGCGCTGGACCCGTCAGGCAAGTCGAAGACCCGCTCCTGCTCGTTCGTGTATCGCCTCATCAGCCCGATGAAGCGGACCTTGACCTGCATCTGTGAGTCACCCTCCGGGGCACGTCATAGACCCGACGCTAGAGAGCCAGCTTATCTGCCAGGTAGCCCAGGTTGTGTTTCTCGAGTGTCTCCCTGGTGGGAATCGCGTCATCGCCCAGGCCGCGCAGCTCGTAGAACTCCTTGAGCATCGTCTCCATGTCCGGAACGGAACCTGCTATCATGCCGTCCTCGGTGGGTGTCATTATCCGCTCACCCAGCCGGTCGTCTTCGGCCTTCGCGCCCCAGATGTGGCCCATGCACCGCTGCAGGTACCATATGCGTGCACCGGCTTTCATCATCGTTTCGATGTCGTAGCCGTATCCCGCAACCTTGTTGAACGCCTCGACCCACTGGGGGAGGGTGAGGGAGGTCGCCGGGAACTCGCACCAGCAAGCGGAGTTGCAGATGCAGCCGACGTCCGTAGTCACCGCTACTCCCAGAGCCTTGTGCTCGGCGGACATCGGCTGGAACAGCATGTCGAGCCCGACTTCCGGGTATTCAATGGCGCCCCACTCCCAAAGGAACGTCAGGTTCGACACGTGGCAGGCGCCCCGCACCGAGACTGCGTATGCCAGCCCGTCACCCCAGTTACATCGCGGGTCGTGCATGGCGGCCTCCAGCCCCTTGCTGTCGGTGAGGAACCGCTCGCTCCCGCCCCCGATCTCCTCCGAGGCCTTGCGGGAACCCTTGGTAATCAACTGAGCAAGCGCTCCCTCCTTCGCGGCGATCTTCGGGATGAGCCCGATCACGGTATCGATGTCTCCCCACTCCAGCTTGATCCCGTCGTAATCCTCCTGCTTGAGAATGCCGGCCTCGAAGCAGTCCATCGCCCAGGCGATGGTGGAGCCGCAGGTCATGGTGTCCATGCCCAGCCGGTTGCAGAGCTCGTTCGCTTTCGCCACGGCCTCGAGGTTTGGGTTCATGAGCATAGTGCCGAAGCAGCCGATGGTCTCGTACTCCGGACCGGGACCCTCGGGCATCTGGTAGGGACCATCTTCGATCTTCACCACCGGCTTGCACTTCACCGCGCAGCCGCGGCAGGAATGAGTATCGACGCGGATGGTATCCGCCATGGCGATGCCGCTAAGGGTTTCGGGGCCTTCCATCCAGGAGCCGACCGACCAGTTCCTGGTGGGGACGTCACCCTCTATCATCTTCAGCTCCATGTTGGCTGCAGTACCGAATGCCTTGATGGCGCTGCAGAAGACGTTCTCCTCCAGCTGGCCGCGGAGGGTGTTCTGCCAGAAATCCTTGAATCCTTCCGGATCCGCGAACCCCGATTTCATACTCCCTTCCGCCGCGATCGCCTTGAGGTTCTTGGAGCCCATCACGGTGCCCATCCCCGCGCGCCCGAAGTGGTGTCCGTAGTCGTTCGTTATGCTGCCGAACGGGACCCCGTTCTCCGAAGCCGGCCCGACGGCCAGAACCTTGCACTGCTTACCGTGTTTCTGCTTGAGGGTATCGGTGGTTTCGTAGGTATCTTTGCCCCACAGGTCGGAGGCGGGCATGAGCTCAGCGGTATCGTCTCCGAGAAGGAGATAGACGGGCTCAGGTGATTTCCCCTTGAGAATCACGGCGTCATATCCGCATCTCTTCAGCTCTGGGCCGAAGTTGCCGCCGCAGCTCGACTGTCCCCAGATGCCGGTCAGTGGTGACCGTGCGCCCACGGAAAGGCGGCTGGTGCCGTACATTCCAGTCCCCGCCATTGGGCCGGTGGCGAAGATGAGCAGAGCGACGGGGTCGAGTGGCTCGGCGTCGAGGTCGCCGCGGTCGAACAGCAGCTTCGCGGCAAGGCCGGCGCCCCCGATGTACTGCTTGTAGGTCTCCTCGTCGGGTTCGATGACTTCCGTATGGCCGGACGTGAGGTCGACTTCAAGGACCTTCCCGGTGTTACCGTACATGCTCAACCCCCTCATCGATCGTTCGCTAAATGCAACAAAAGTGGTCTGACCCCGGTGTTGCGTTATTTGACCGACATGATCTTGGTCATGTGGGTCAGAGCCATGGTGTGTGTGAACAGCCCCTTTATCTTGAGCTCCCTGCTCATGAGCTTCTTGATGACCATGCGGCCGGTCTCGTCGAAGTAGTAAGGCATTCCGAACTTGATGTTGATATTGGCAAGATCCATCAGAGTGGATGAGTCGGTGGATATCGCAAGTATCGGCGTTCCCACCTTTCCCGCGTGCACTGTGAGCTTGCCCGCCTCGAACACCATGGTCATGTCCACATCGGCGTCGTCCGCCGTTATCCATATGGTGCCGTTGAGCTTGTTGAAGTCCTTGACCCTTTCAGGCTTGTTCTTCAGGTTGGTCCCTATCATCTCAGCCAGCATGGCTGCCATTCCCGCTTCTTCGGCACCCGGAGCCATGATGATCTCGGGGCCACCCGCTCCTGAACGACTTCCCTGTTCTTCCACCATGTTACCCCCTGACCTGCAGGTGTGCCCGCAGAAAAGCTATCACCAGGCCTTCTTGCAGATATCGAGTATTTCCGCGGAATCGAGGATCATCTTGATGTTGTACACGATCGCCGCGTCGGACATCGCCATGTCCGCTACCTTCTCAAGGCCGTCCTCGGGAACGTCGACCTCGCTGAGCTTCTGCGGGACCCCCATCTTCTTTGTAAGGTCCCATATCGCGTTCGCGGCGGCCTCTCCAGCTTCCTCGTCACTCATGCCCTTTGTGTTCACTCCCAGGGCCTGCGCGGCCGTCACGTACCGCTCGGCGGCCTCGTCAAGGTTGTACATGATCGCGTGAGGCAGCATGATGCTGTTGGCAAGCCCGTGCGGGACCTCGAACAAACCTCCCAGCGTGTGAGCTATCGCGTGCACCAGAGCCGTGCTGGTGTTTCCCCACGCCAGGCTCGCGATCGTCGAGGCAACCAGCTGCTGGCCCCTGGCGACGATGTCTCCGGGGTTCTCGATGCACTTCGGAAGGTTCTCGGCGATCAGCCTGACGGCGTGGATCGCCAGCCCGTCCGTGATCGGCTCGTGCAGCGACACGTGCAGCGCCTCGAACGCGTGTGACATCGCGTCCATGCCCGTGGTGGCGGTGAGCATGGGGGGCAGCCCGACCGTCAGGGTGGGGTCGAGGATCGCGACATTCGGGATTATATAGTCGCTGCCGATTATCTGCTTCTGGTTCCTGTCCCAGTCCTTGACCACCGCGGCATAGGTGACCTCCGCCCCGGTCCCTGCCGTGGTGGGGATAGCGATGTGCGGGGTCTGCGGCTCGCTGAGCAGCTGGAACCCGCTGTAGTCCTCGAGCTTGCCGCCGGACTTCACGATAATAGTTGCGGCCTTGGCGGTGTCGATGACGCTTCCGCCGCCGACGCTCACCAGCACGTCGGCGCCACTCTCTTTTGCGGCGTTGCCGACTTCGTTAACGAGGCTGAACCCCGAATCCTGCGACACGGTGTCGAACTTCCCGACGAGCTTGTTGCCGAGAGCTTTCTCCACCCGCTCCGCGAGCCCCGCTGCGGCGACTCCCGGGTCGGTCACCAGGAAAGCCTTGCTGCAGCCGAGGTCGCCGACCTGGATCCCGGCCTCGTTCACGGTGTTGGCGCCGAACACGATCCTGGTCGGGTTCCTGTACAAGAACTCCAGATCTTCATCGTAGCCCATATCGCACCTCCTTGGGGACCTCGGTGGACCCCGTTTCCAAGCCGCCAGAAAACTACCCGGGCAGCCCGCAGGGGAAAGGCCTCTGCTTTGCCTGCGCAGCGCCCGACAGGTCATCTACTGGTCATGTCGCAAAGAGATCAGGGATAGTCTCAGCCGAAGAACTTATCTCTCATCACTTTGACGATGGATTGTAGCTCTTCTTTATCTTCCGGGCTGAGATCGGTGGGGAACTTCCCTCCAACATCGGCGCTCAGGTCCGTCAGGCGCTGCGAGGCCCTCACCGCGCGCACGATGGTCGGGAGGTCTCCTTTCAGCTTGAGCTTACCCTGCATCATGCCCTTGGTGCTGTCGAGCTCCTTCTTGCCGACCTGGACCCAGCGCTCCAGCGAGCCGGTTATGACGAAATCTCCTGCTTCGCCGACCTCGGGGGGAACGATCCTTATGGAGCGGCAGTCCCCGTGCCAGAGGTCCATGAAGCAGTACAGGTCCACATCGAGGCCGTACTCCGGGGCGGCCCCTATGTGAAGAACGACCGTGCCTTCCCAGTCCTTGGCGGCCTCCCTGTACTCGGCATCCTCCTGGATCGTCTTCTCGTAGAGGGCCACCCACTCCGGAGAGAAGTAGATGTAGGGGGGTGGATTCTTCGACCGTTCAGCGACCATCGCCATGTAATCGGTCTCCCACTCGTCTGTCCCGTACTTGAGTGCCATGGTACGACCTCCTTTTCCCTGAGCAGTTTCGATTCCCTGCGACCCGGTTCGAGTCCCAATAAAGGTAATGCGGACAAGCAACACGGGTCCTGCCTGCCGTTCCAATCATGTGAAGGCTAACACGCCGCGGTCAATTGGTCACCATTTTTGAAGCAGATTTCTTATGTTGCGATATTTCCCGTTGCATAGATATGGATCGCTCGGCATGTACTTGCAGCTCTGCAGACTTTCGCTTATCGAGCCACATGTCTTCAGGAGGTCATCTCCCACATTCAAGCTCCAGCATGCTCATTATGTCTAAGGGCATGGACTTGGATGCCGACGTATGCTCAAATCAAGCTATCTATATCCGACATTCCACATATGCCTCCTCCAACGCCGATATCCTACCACCAATCACACCTCTCCGGCACGTTTGACCGGCGTTTACCGCGCGCTCGCCGACTGACCTCTCCATGTCACTTCCAGGCCTCGTGATTTCCCGTTATCGCGATACAGTTGTCCCGCATCTGAATCCACCCTGCTTTCTACTCCCGCCTTTCAAAGGCTCAAGACTGGCGCTCTCGCGCAGGCCCTGCCCGGGCGATGGATGCTCGATAGCATGGAGGAGGAACAGCTTCTCGGGTACCGCCACCTCAGCCATCTGGAAGACGGTCATCCTGGAGTGACTGATAATCTTGGCGCCTATCTTCACCAGCTTGAGCTGTATGCTCGTAAGCGACCAGTGCGAGACCTCCTTCGGAAGCGCAAACCGGCGCATGAAGTTGCCGATGTTGTACGCCAGCACGAACAGCGCGAGACGGACCCGGTTGGACACATACTTCGCACACGAGAGCCTCGTCCAGGTGAGGGCATTTTTGCCCTACTTGATGCATTGTTCACAGGTTCCCCGCCTGTTGTAGAAGTTGACAACGGCTTGGGGTGAGGACGACATGTTTGTAACGACGAAACCGATGCGGGGGAACAGCTCTCCCTGGTGCCACTCCACCTTGGCTATGACCCGGCGTGAGCTTTTCCAGGAGGCGGCCCGGTATGAGAAGTCATGGAAGAAAGTCTTCGGTTTCTTCGAGGGTCTGCCCACCGGGCGGGTCATGAGGTGCTCTATCTCCCGGTGGAGGTTGTTGTTCGCCTTGAGCCTGATGGCATAGAGGATAGAGTTATCTTCCAGGTACTCGTAGATGTCGGGTATCGCGAAGGCCGCGTCCCCCCTCAGGTAGAGCTTCTTGTCCATCTCCCTGTACTTCTTGACGATGGGCTCCAGGAACTTCCGCCATCCGTCGGCAGAGTGGACGTTGCCTAGGCGCAGGATGAGATAAAGACAGCGGAAGCGTATGTAGGCGCCGCCTGTGCGAACTCAAGGGAGGAAAAAATGCTCGAAACGATTCCGGGAGTCGGCCCGATCCTCGCCTTGACCATCATCGCAGAGGTGGGTGAAGTCTCAAGGTTCCACTCCGCCAAGCACCTCGCCTCCTTCGCCGGACTCGTTCCCTCGACGAGCCAGTCGGGGAGTTCAACCTGGCACGGACACATAACGAGGGCGGGATCATCCTGGCTGCGCTGGGCGCTGGTGGAGACGGCGATCCACACCTCGACTAGGCCGGGACCAGTAAGGGACAAGTACCCGACTTTGAAGAAGCGTAAAGGCAACAAGATAGCCAGGGTGGCCGTCGCTAGAAGACTGGCCACCTGTGCCTATCACATGCTCAAGGAGGGAAAGTACTTCAGCGAAGTGATTTCATGCAGTATTGGCGACTTGGGGTGAGCCCGAAATCATATCTGGGCAGAACCCGACGTTTTTTACTGGGCAGCCCCGGTTCGCATTGAATTATTGTGCCTCTCGAGCAGAAGCACGAAGAGATGATTGAACTGAGTTCGCCATCAAAAGAACAGAGAAGTTGGCAGGAAGAGCAACATCAGGCTACTTTTTCAGAGATGATATGATTAATACGGGATTCACAATATATATGGTTATTCCGCCGTATATGGCAGGCCCGATACCAGTCTTACGACAACTTCTTCCTGAGTATATCTGCGGCTATCCCGGGGTTTGCTTTGCCGTGGGTCTTCTTCATGACCTGGCCCATAAGGAACTTGAGGGCCTGCTCTTTCCCGTCACGCAGGTCCCGTGAGGCGTCCGGGTTCTCTTCAATGACCTGCCCCACGACAGCCTCAAGTTCTCTCTCGTCCGTCATCTGCGAAAGGCCCTTGTCGGACACTATGTCTCCGGGCGCTTTACCGGTCTCGAACGCTTCCCGCAAGACATCCTTGGCCATCTTTCCCGAGATGATCTTCTGCGCTACCAGCGCGACCAGCTCGCCGATTCCCCTGGGGTGCACCGGACAGCTCTGTATGGGTACCACTGAATCTTTCAGCATAGCGACCAGGTCGCCGGCTATCCATTTCGCAAGCTCTCCGGGGTCCTGGCCGGTCGCGACAGCCCGCTCGTAATAATCTGCCAGGGCTTTTTCCCCGGTCAGCATAATCGCGATATCGTTGGAAAGCCCGTACTCCGACTCGAAGCGCATCCGGCGCTCCTGTGGCAGTTCCGGCAGACCCCCCCGGAGCTCCTGTATCATAGCCGGGTCGGGCTCCATTGGCACCAGGTCTGGCTCGGGGAAATACCTGTAGTCGAATGCTTCTTCCTTGCTCCGTAACGGTTGCGTGACGCCTCCCGCGTCGTCCCAGTGGCGGGTCTCCTGTGTTATCTCCCTGCCCTGCTCGAGCATGAACCGATGCCGCTCCTCCTCGTAGGCCAGTGCGCGCTGGAGCGCCCGGAAAGAGTTCATGTTCTTGACCTCGACCTTGGTCCCGCGCTTCCCATCGGACGAAACCGAGATGTTAGCGTCGCACCTGAGCGAGCCTTCCTCCATCTTGCAGTCGCTTATCCCGAGATATTCAAGCGTGGCGCGCAGCAGTTGCACGAACGCCCTTGCCTCCTCCGGGCTCTTTATGTCCGGCTCGGTCACGATCTCAGCAAGCGGGATGCCCGCCCGGTTGAAATCCTCGAGGCTGTAGTCCGCCCCGTGGATTCTTCCGCTCTCTCCAATGTGTATGCTTTTTCCGGTATCTTCCTCGATATGCACCCTGGTTATCCCGACCATGCGCATATGGTCACCCATGTCCACTTCAAGGAAACCGCCTTTCGAAAGCGGTATGTCGTACTGTGAGATCTGGAAGTTCTTCGGCATGTCCGGATAGAAGTAGTTCTTTCGATGGAAGATCGATCTAGGTGTTATCTCGCAGTTTAGAGCCAGGGCAAGCATAATAGTGTTGGATATCGCGGTGGCGTTCGTCACCGGCAGCGACCCCGGGTGACCAAGGCACACCGGGCATGTCTTCGAGTTGGGCTGGCCGCCGAACTCCGTGGAGCAACCGCAGAACATCTTGGACAGAGTGTTCAGCTCAGCATGTATCTCGAGGCCTATGACTGTTTCGTAATCCATCGTTATCTTTTCACCCCCACCTCAATCCTCCCTCGTCAAGAGGGAGGAAGCCCGACAGGTCACAAGCCGGGCCGTTGTTTGAAACCGATCTCCTGCTCGAGCGCGTAAGCGACGTTAAGCAGCTTCATCTCACCGAGAGGTGGCCCCATCACCTGGAAACCTGCCGGCAGTCCATCCGCAAGCCCGCAAGGGAGGCTCAAGGCCGGTATTCCCGCAAGGTTCACAGGGATAGTGCATATGTCGGACAGGTACATGGTCATGGGGTCGTCCACCTTTTCTCCCAGCCTGAAAGCGGTCGATGGAGACGTGGGAGAGACAAGTATGTCGAACTTTTCCCAGGCGCGGGCGTAATCCCTTACAACAAGCGTCCTTATCTTCTGCGCCTGCGCGTAGTAAGCGTCGTAGTATCCCGCCGATAGAGCGTAGGTTCCCAGCATGATGCGCCTCTTGACCTCTCCGCCGAACCCTTCGGAACGGCTCCGGTCGTACATCTCCCACACGTCATCGACTTCTTCCGGGGATCGAAAACCGTAGCGCACCCCGTCGAAGCGGGCGAGGTTGCTTGAGGCCTCCGCCGGAGCTATCAGGTAGTAGGCCGATAATGCATATTCAAAGCTCGGAAGGCTGATCTCTTCGCACGCCACCCCCGCCTCCTCTAGCTTTGACAGCGTCTGGTCGAAAAGGGCCTTCACTGCCGGCTCGATGCCCTTGCTGGAGAGCTCGCGGACAACCCCGGCCTTCAGACCCTTCACGTCTCCGTTGAGCCCTGCGTGGTAATCCGGCACTTCGCCTTGTATCGAAGTGGAGTCCAGAGGGTCGTGGCCGGCTATCACGCCCAGAAGCGCCGCGCAATCCCTGACGTTTCGGGTCATCGGCCCGACCTGGTCGAGCGACGAAGCGAAGGCCACCAGGCCGTACCTGGAAACCAGCCCGTATGTCGGCTTCATCCCAACAATCCCGCATAGCGAGGCGGGCTGCCTGATGCTGCCCCCCGTGTCCGAACCCAGCGCCCAGGGAGCTTCTCCAGCCGCTACCGCAGCCGCGGAACCCCCGCTCGATCCCCCCGGCACCCTGTCCAGGTCCCACGGGTTCACCGTAGGCCCGAAGTATGAGTTCTCGGTCGATGAGCCCATGGCGAACTCATCCATGTTGGCCTTGCCCAGCATGACCGTCCCTGCGCGGTACACCCTGTCAACTGCGGTGGCGTCGTAGACCGGCACGAAATCCTCGAGCATGCGAGACCCGCAGGTGGTGGGGAACCCCCTGGTCGACAGCACGTCCTTTATCGCTATCGGCACGCCGGCCAGCGCTCCCGCATCTTCTCCGTCAGCAATCATCCTGTCTAAATGGGCAGCCCTCTTGCGCGCCGTGTCCGCGGCCACGTTTATGTAAGCTTTTACCTCGGGTTCGACCTTCTCGATGCGGTCGAGGAATGCCTCCACCACCTCAATTGAGGAAAGCTCCCGCCTCTTTATGGCACTCGCTATCTGGAGCGCGTCTTCGTGGATAATGCTCATCGCGCGTCCGCCTCTCAGATGATCCTCGGTACCTTGAAAGCGCCCTGCGTGGCCCACGGGGCGTTGCCGGTCACCTCTCCCTGCGCAAGTGAAGGCTTAACCTCGTCCTCGCGAAATACGTTTACCAGCGGCAGTGCGTGGCTGGTTGGTTGAACTCCCGTGGTGTCTACTTCCGAGATCGCCCTTGCGTGCTCCAGCACATCCGAAAGCTGGCGCCTGAACATCTCTTTCTCCCCGTCGCTGAGCGCGAGCCTGGCCAGCCTGGCGACGTGCTCGACATCTTCGATTGATATCAATACATTACCCCCCCATCCTGACCTTCCCCTCCAGGGGGGAAGGGACTTTATCCGCTCGCTTCCCTTGCCGGCGGGAAGTCACTACCTCTATCTTCCTGTCATCTTCTTGAACTCGGCCTCGTCGATAGTTCGAACGCCGAGCGATACCGCCTTGTCCAGTTTGGAGCCCGGGTCCTCACCGACGAGCACGTAATCGGTCTTCCTGCTGATAGAGCCTGTCACGCGGCCACCCAGACCCTCTATTATCCCCGAAGCCTCTTCGCGTGTGAACTCAGAGAGCTCGCCCGTGAGCACGAACTTCTTTCCTTTCAGCGGGCCGGTGCCGGAGACTTCCAACGTTTCTTCCCCGGACATCCTTACACCCGCGAGCCGTAACTTCTCGATAACCCCCAGGTTCTCTTCCTGCCTGAAGAACGAGACAACGCTGTCGGCTATCTCCGTGCCGATCCCGTCAACCGTTAGCAGGTCCTCCTCCCCGGCGCCTGCCAGGGCGTCCAGCGACGAAAACTTTTCGGCCAGTACCCTTGCGATGTGGCTCCCCACGTGCCTGATGCCCAATCCGAGCAGCAGCCTCCAGACAGGCCGGTCCTTCGCCGCCTCGATCGCCTTCATGAGGTTGATCACTGATTTCTCCAGCAGTTCCGGTTGTCCTTCAAGCTCCTGGACTGAAAGCCCTTTCAGTCGTTCCAGCAGGTTTCTCCTCCCGGTTTCCGACATGAAATCTGTTATCGAATCGGCCGCCTTTGACCCTACACCCTTCACTGCCAGAAGTCTGTCCCTGTCTGCAGTCAGTAAAGCGTCCAGGTTATGGAACTCCTCGGCCAGCCTGCGGGCCATCTGCATGCCTACGTAAGGGATGCCCAGGCCGGAGAGTATTATGAAAAGCGCGCGGGCTTCCCCGTCCCTGATGTCCGCGATCTCGTTTTCGAGGATGCTTCCTTTAAAGCCTGGCAGGTCGAACAGCTGGAACGGCTTCAGAAAGAATATGTCGCCGACATCCTTGACGGTTCCCCTTTGAAGCAACTCGTTGACTGTAACCTCACCCATACCATCGATGTCCATGGCCCCGCGGCTCGCGAAATGCAGGACCCTCTCGAAGGTCTGGGCGGGGCACGCGATATTTGTGCACCTCGTGACGGCCTCGTCTTCCTCGCGCCAGACTTTCGCCCTGCAGACGGGACACCGTGACGGCATATGGAAAGGCTTCTCCGTGCCGTCCCTGGCATCGGTGATCACCTTAACGACCTCAGGTATCACGTCTCCGGCCTTGTGGATGATGACCCTGTCCCCTATGCGAACGTCCTTCCGCTTCACTTCGTCCTCGTTGTGCAGGGTGGCGTGGGACACCGTAGAGCCAGCAACGAACACCGGCTCGAGTACGGCCACCGGAGTCAGCGCTCCGGTCCTGCCCACACCTACCTGTATACCGACAACGGTTGTGGTCTTTTCCTCCGGTGGGAACTTGTACGCGATAGCCCACCGGGGGCTCTTGCTGGTGGCACCCAGGATATCCTGCTGGGCAAGGGAGTTTACCTTGATCACCACTCCGTCGATCTCGTACCCCAGGTCTTTCCTTCGCTCCTGCCACTCGTTGCAGAAATCGATAGCTTCCCCCATGCTTCGAACCTTCTTCGTATTCTCACCCAGCCGGAATCCCAGCTCCAGCAGATAAGAAAGCAGCTCCCACTGCGTGTCCGGAAGCCTCTCTGAAGAATACCCCGCGGCGAAGGTCACCATCGACAGCTTTCTCTCTGCTGTAACGGCCGGGTCGAGCTGGCGCAGTGAGCCTGCCGCCGCGTTCCTCGGGTTCGCAAATGGTTGCTCGCCCCGCTCGAGCCTGTTCCTGTTAAGGCCATTGAACGACTCCTCAGGCATGTATACTTCGCCCACGACCTCGATCACCTCCGGGGGTTCATCCGGCAGCAGGCGGAGGGGCACCGCCGGGACGGTCCTCAAGTTCGAGGTTATGTCCTCGCCGACCTCACCATCGCCCCTGGTCGCACCCCGCGCAAGAATGCCTTCCCGGTAGGAAAGCGCCACCGCCGCGCCGTCCATCTTCAACTCGCATACGAACTCAGGTTCCTCTTGCTCCGCCTCGAGCCCTTTCTTGACCCTTTCGGCGAACGCCTGGAGTTCAGAAACGTTGAAAGCATTATCCAGGCTCAACATCGTCGACCGGTGCCGCACCGGTGTAAACCCCTCAGCCGGTGGCGGGCCTACCCGCTTGGTGGGAGAATCCAGTGTTACCAGATCGGGGTACTGTTTTTCGAGATCAACGAGCCGCCTGAACAGATTGTCGTACTCCGCGTCGCTGATCACCGGGTCATCCAGGCTGTAATACCGGTAGATATGGTAATTCAGCTCTTTTCTCAGCCGGCCGACCTCGTTCCGCACGGCACTGGAAATTTCTGTTTCAGCCAATAAGACCATCCCCGCGCAAAAAAGCCTGAATACCCTCGAGCGATATCATACCAAAAAGAAGGCTCTCAGAATCTCACTTTGAACTTATTCGCCGGCCCTGCATCGCCGCGGTCTCTACCGTCTGCGACAGAAGGAAATCAATGAAGGTCCCGACATCAGGATTCACAAGAACTTCAGGTCATTGAACGGCCAGAATATCACCACAGCCTTGCCCATAACCTTCTTCATAGAGACCGGCCCGAACACGCGGCTGTCGTATGAGTGGCTCTCGTTATCGCCCATCACGAAGACCTGGCCGTCGGGCACCAGGCGCGTATACGGCGTGGAAGCGCCCTGGTTCGTACTCCTGTGTTCGTATTTGTCGTTCACCACTATCCTGTCTTTCTGAACGCTGATCTTGTCCCCGGCGATCGCGATGATCCTCTTTATCAGCATCTCGGGGCTGCCCGCCACGTCCCGCAGGACCACCACGTCGTCGCGATCGGGGGTGGTGTTAAGCCTGTACTTGACGACGAACACGCGGTCCCCTGTGTGAAGGGTAGGCTCCATCGAGGAGCCGTTCACTACATATGGACGGCCCACGAACAGGATGACAAGAAACAACGCCACCAGGATAAATAAAGGCATGAGCAGCAGCAGGCTCCAGCCCGCCAGGCCTAACCTCTTCCATATGGTCGGCTTCTCCGGTGGAGGAACTTGTGGAGGCTGGTACGGCCCTCCGGGGAGATACGGGGGCATGGTATATCCGCCAGGATAATACTGGTGCGGATCACCGGGCGGGTACGTGTATCCCGGGTTCCTCTTGTTTCCTTTCAATTCCGCTGCTCCCGCTTTATCTGTCAGTAAGTTCCGACCGCATCTTGCCGCTGACAGCCATATTATTTCTTTCGGTTCGACCGCGCCTCAGGCCAACTCCAGTTGCCCCCAGGCCCCCATGGCCCCGCCCGCGACCACAACTGCCCCAGAGACCTCAACGTATTCCATCGCCAGTTCCAGCGCGCCGGCTATGTCATCGCTGGACTTTATCATATTGCCCAGACTCGTGGCCGCCGCGTCTGCGAGCGTGGCAGTGTTGGCAAGCACTGTCACCGCGTCGGCAATACCCAACGATACCGAGGGGCCGACGGTCGCGCTCGAGGTACAGAGACCCACACCCTCTGACGTGTCTTCAAACAATATCTCAACAGGTGGTGCCTCATCTCCAGCGAATATCTTTGCTCTCCTCTTTTTCCCCCCCGCCAGGAATATATCGCCACCGTTCTCCACTATAACCTGCCCTGAATGTGCGAGCAGGCCCCTGCCCACATACTGCGCGATAGCGCCGGCCACCGAGGCCATGGGCCCCACATTAAAGATTTCGGCAGCTTCCGCCATGTCCTTGACTATGTCCGGAGCTGAACCTTCGACAGGCATGGGCCGGAAAGACATCCCGAACTGCAGGTGCGACTCCATGTACTTCTCGAGCTCCGCCCTGCCATCCTCAAGGTGCATCTTCGCTTCATCGGCCAGGTTGCCGGACGTGCACACAAACAGGTCGCTCTCACCTGCCGCCACCCGGTAACAGGTCAGCCCCTTCGGGACGATCAGGCCCCTGTATTCCCTTTCCAGGTACGGTTCCTCGAAGGCCAAGACGCTACCTGCCATCCAGCGGAAAGGCGCTAACGGGAATGCTCTCACATCAGCGGTTCTACTTCATCTGGCTGGTGATGAGGTCCACGAAGCGGTCGCCTATCGAAAATATGTCCTCGTGCTCTTCGTGAAACCAGTCGAGCCCGAAATACTCTGCATACACCACGACAACACACATCCCGGAAAGACACAGGCTCGCGGTCTCTATCAGCTCCTCCGGGATCTGGCCCTTCTGTTCAGCGTCACGCAGAAAAGAGTGGACGAACTGGTAAAGGCCCTGCAGAAGGTTGACGAAATCCTCTCTCAGGTCAGGGTCCGCCACCGTGTCGAACGACTGCATCAGCAGCTTGACCTTAAGCGGGTTCTCCACCAGAAAATCAATGAAGTTGCGGATGCCCATCTTGACATACGTCCTGAGGTCGTCCGTCGGCGGCCTTCCCCTTACAAGCGCCCCCACAACCTCCATTGTGATCTGCTGGGTCACTTGCCTGTAGAGCTCCTTCTTGCTGTTGAAATAGAAGAACACCACCCTCTCCGATACGCCGGCCCTCTGGGCGATGTCCTTTGTTGTAGCCCAGTTATAGTTCTTGCTCCCGAACTCCTCTATCGCGGCCTCGATGATCTCCTTTTTCCTGACCACAGGCCCGGGCCGCTTCCTAGGTTCGGCCATGGCGACTCCTCCCTCTCCAACAGCGCATACATCCAGTATGAAGCGCTACTTTCCAACGGTTCCAGCGCATGGAGCCATTCTCTATTATCTTGTATTACTTTGCCCTGGACCCCTGATATCCTGCACCGTTTCTCGAGATAAGCTAAGTACTCCGTCCCGTAAATACGGTGTCGTACCAAGAGCGTCGATGCGCCGTTCCTTAGAAGGCGCGCGACCGAGGCGTACTCGCTGAGTACTCCGAGGAAGCGGAACGCGGCAGGAGCGGATGCAGCGGTGATCGAATGCAAGCGTATTTATGGGACGTGGTACTAAGACGGAGAGAATTGGATTGCATGGAGAATAATTCCCGGCTACCCGGGCGCTTTTACTTACCCGCTCCCCTACCGGCTTTCCTCTTTACCCTGACGGCGCTGACCTTGTACTCCGGTATCTTGCAGACGGGGTCGAGAGCGGCGCCAGTGAGCAAGTTGGCCGGGGCTTCCGCGAAGTGGAACGGCAGGAAGACGACGCCGGGATTGGCCTTGTTCGTGACCCGCGCCGTCACCTGAACCTTTCCCCTCCTGGTGGCCAGCTCGACCGTGTCGCCATCGGAGATCCCGTATTTCCTCGCGTCGGTGGAGTTGAACTCGGCCTCCGCTTCCGGGGCCAGCCGGTCCAGGGGGGGGCATCTCCTCGTCATCGAGCCGGTATGGAAATGCGTCAGGATCCTTCCGGTGGTAAGCGTCAGCGGGTAATCTCTGTCAGGCTTCTCCGCGGGTGGCTTGAACTCCACCGGCATGAACTTGCCTTTGCCCCTCGTAAACTCACCCACGTGAAGTATCGGCGTCCCCGGATGGTCTCCTGCGGGACACGGCCACTGGATCCCCGCTTCAGCTTCCTCGAGGCGCAGCGGGGATATCCCGCAATAACTGGGTGTGATCTCGCAGATCTCCATGTTTATGTCGGACACACTGTCGAATTCCATCGGATAACCCATTGCGCCCGCCAGTGCGCCGATTATCTTCCAGTCGTCTCTCGCTTCTCCAGGGCCGTCGACAGCCTTGCGCACTTTCTGAACCCGGCGCTCGGTGTTTGTGAACGTCCCATCTTTCTCCGCGTAGGTGAAGGCAGGCAGCACCACGTCGGCGAGCTGGGCAGTCTCTGTCATGAAGATGTCCTGTACCATGAGAAAATCAAGTTTCTCGAGCGCGTGCCTCGCATGGCGCAGGTCAGGGTCAGACACCATCGGGTTTTCACCCATTACATACATCGCTTTTATGTCACCACTGGCGGCCAGTTCGATCATCTCCGTTGCCTTGAGGCCCGGTTTTTCCGGCAGTTTCACTCCCCATGCCTGCTCCATCCTGCCACGGGCGCTGTTGTCGGCGACCTTCTGGTACCCGGTGTAGACGTCCGGCAGAGCCCCCATGTCGCACGCGCCCTGCACGTTGTTCTGGCCGCGCAACGGGTTGACGCCGGCGCCCGGCTTCCCCAGGTTTCCGGTAAGCATCGCAAGGTTCGCTATCGACATGACGTTGTCGGTTCCCGTGGTGTGCTGGGTGATCCCCATTGCGTAGAGGATGTTCGCCCGCCCGGCTCGAGCGTAAAGCTCTGCGGCCTGCTTTATACTGCCGGCCGGAACCCCCGATATCCTTTCAACGTACTCGGGTGTGTACCTCGCGACCGTCTTCTTGAGCCCGTCGAAGCCCTCGGTGCGGCCCTTGACGAACTCCCTGTCGTAGATCCCCTTCCTTATGATCCAGTGCATAATCCCGTTCAGGACCGCGACGTCGGTGCCAGGCCTCTGGTTCAGCACCACGTCCGCGAACTGCGTCATCATTATGTTCCTGGGGTCGATGACGATGACACGGGTCTTTCCCTGCTTGACGGACTTTATTATCTCCATGCTGATAACAGGGTGAGCTTCGGTCGTGTTGGAGCCTATGATGAGCGTCACATCGGCGAGCCCGATATCGGCTATCGAGTTGGTCATGGCACCCGACCCGAACGTGGCCGCCAGACCGGCGACCGTAGGGCTGTGTCACAACCTGGCGCAGTGGTCGACGTTGTTTGTTCCCACCACCGCGCGCATGAACTTCTGGAAGAGGTAGTTCTCTTCATTGGTGCAGCGGGCGCTGGCCAGTCCTCCGATCGCGTCCGCGCCGTACTTATCCCTGACCTCTTTGATCTTTTCTGCGGCGAGAGAAATGGCTTTCTCCCAGGTGGTTTTATGAAGTCTGCCGTCTTTGCCCCGCACCATGGGGTGCTTGAGGCGATCGCGAGACGCTACATACTGGTACCCGAACCGCCCTTTCACACACAGGTTCCCCCCGTTCACACCCCTGTCCAGTGGGGCGGTTATATTTACGACCTGGTTGTCTTTCGTCCACAGGGTCAGGGTGCACCCGACGCCGCAGTACGGGCAGATCGTTTCGGTCGATTCGAGCTCCCAGTACCTTCCCGCCCCCTTCGAGAGCTTCGAGGACAGGGCGCCTACCGGGCAGGTCGAAATACACTGTCCGCAGAACAGGCAGGGGCTTTTCTCCAGCTGGTGGTCGTAAGGTGTGCTGACCACCGCGTCGAACCCGCGGTCTACGAATCCGTAAACGCCAGCTCCGACTATCTCCTCACATATCCGGACGCAGCGGCCGCAGAGAACGCACTTGTCGAGGTCGCGCTCGATCACCGGATTTTCGTCGAGCAGGTTGTAAGAGTGCGTCTCCCCCCCGTAATGGGACTGCTTGACGCCGTAGTGGTAGGCGAGGTCCTGCAATGTGCACGCGCCAGTTGATTCGCAGGTCATGCAGTCTGTTGGATGGTCGGACAACAGCAGTTCTATGATCGTTCGCCTGATGGACTTTATCCGTTTGTTCTCGGTACGTACCTTCATGCCGGGGGTGACCTCGGTGGTGCAGGCGGGCATCAGGCTTCTGGCCCCCTCGACCTCTACCAGGCAGATCCGGCACGCCCCGTACGGCGCCAGCCTGCGGTCGTAACAGAGCGTGGGTATCCAGATACCGTTATCCTGTGCCACCTCCAGTACGGTCTGGCCCCGGTTTGCGACACACTTCTTCCCGTCAATAATCACCTTCACCTCTTCGGGCATCCTTCCCCCCTGTCCGTTGCTACTCGGTATAGACAGCGTCGAAGCGGCAGCGCCTCAAGCACTCGCGGCACCTGATACATGTGTCCAGGTCTATCGCGTGCGGCTTTTTCTTCTCACCGGTAATTGACCCCGACGGGCAGTTGCGTACGCACACCGTACAACCGGTGCATTTCTCCGGGTCGATGTGAAAGGTCACCAGGTCCACGCAATAACCCGCGGGGCACCTCTTGTCGAAGATGTGCGCCTTGAACTCGTCCTTGAAGTACCTCAGCGTGGTTAGAACCGGGTTGGGAGCTGTACCGCCCAGGGCGCACAGCGAGCTTTCCTTTATGTCGAGGGCAAGCTCCTGGAGCAGGCCGATGTCCGCCGGCTCTCCCTTCCCCTCGCATATGCGTATCAGTATCTCCAGCATCCGTTTTGTCCCCAGGCGGCAGGGGATGCATTTCCCACACGATTCCATCTGGGTGAAAGTCAGGAAGTATTTAGCGAGGTCCACCATGCAGGTCCTGTCATCCACGATGACCATCCCGCCCGAACCCATTATGGCGCCCGCAGCCGGGAGCGAATCGTAATCTACCGGGGTGTCCAGAAGCGCTGAGGGCAGGCATCCTCCCGACGGCCCCCCTATCTGGACAGCCTTGAAGGCCCGGTTATCCTTTATGCCTCCGCCGACGCCGAAGATCACTTCCCTCAGTGTGGTGCCCATGGCGACCTCCGCAAGGCCCCCACGCCTGACCTTGCCGGTAAGGCAGAAAACCTTTGTGCCCTTGCTACCTTCTGTACCGATGGCAGCGTACTTCCTGGCGCCGTTTCGGATTATCCAGGGAACGTTCGCCAGGGTCTCGACGTTGTTTATGTTCGTGGGCATCCGCCAGATTCCCTTATTGGCCGGGAACGGAGGCCGCGGGCGCGGCATACCGCGCGTCCCCTCGATGCTGGCGATCATCGCGGTCTCCTCGCCGCACACGAACGCTCCCGCGCCCTCCTTTACGACTATGTCCAGGTTGTAACCTTTGCCAAGTATGTCACGGCCGAGAAATCGCTTCTTCTTAGCATCCCTGATGCCCATCCGCAGGCGTTTCACGGCCAGAGGGTACTCCGCCCGGCAGTAGATGTAACCGTGGGTCGCGCCTATGGCGTAACCGCCGATTATCATTCCCTCGATCACCGCGTGTGGATCGCCTTCGAGGACGCTCCTGTCCATGAAAGCGCCCGGGTCCCCCTCGTCGGCGTTGCAGACGATGTATTTGTCTTCTCCCTCGGCTCCAGCGCAGAAATTCCATTTCTGGCCGGTTGGGAACCCGGCGCCACCGCGGCCCCTTAACCCCGCGTCCAGCACCTCCTGCCTGACCTGCCCGGGAGTCATCCCCTTCAGGGCTTTCTTGAGTCCTTCGTAGCCCCCGTGCGCTATGTAATCGTCTATGCTCTCGGGATCGATGAGCCCGCAGTTCCTGAGCACGATGCGCTTCTGCCTCTTGAGAAAGTCGGCCTCGGCGGTCTTCCTTCCCTCTATCAACAGCGCCTTTTCCTTGAGGATCTTTCCGTCAACCAGGTGCGAGTCGACAAGCGCGGAGACGTCCGCGGGCGTGATGTCACCGTAGATGACCCTGGGCATCCCCTCTTTCTCGACCTCGACCAGCACCTCGGCAAAGCAATAACCTATGCAACCGGTCTCGGCCACCTCGGCGTCCAGATGTTGCTTTTTCACCTCTTTAAGTAACTCATTCTTAACAGCGACGCCGCCGGCAGCTATACCACAGGTCGCCAGGCCGACAACCACCCTGTCTCTCTTCTTCGCCAACGATATCCCCCTACTTCTGCTTCTGGTAACTCTTTATCACGTTTCGGGCCTTGTCCGCGGTGAGCCTTCCGTGGGCAACTCCATCCACGAGGATTATCGGCGCGAGGCTGCAGGCTCCCACGCACACAACCTTTTCGACCGTGAACTCCATGTCCTCGGTATTGCCACCCTCATCGCTGAGACCCAGGTGGCCACACACCGAAGCGTCGATGTCTTCCGCGCCGCCGACGTGGCAGGCGGTGCCGTGGCAGATGCGCACCAGGTGCCGCCCAATCGGCTCCAGTCGGAACTGGGTGTAGAACGTCGCAACCCCGTAGACCTGAGCGAGAGTTCTGCCGGTGGCCCTGGCGATGTAATCCAGACTCTCCTCCGAGAGATGTCCCAGCGCCTCCTGCGCCTCCTGCAGTATCGGGATCAGCGCCCCTTTCTGCCTGATGTATTTCTTGATCACCTTCTGCAGAACGGCGTCCCGATCGGAATCGACCGCTCCCGATTTCAAGTTCCTGGCCATTGACTCCCCCGGAATCACTGCTTGCGCAAAACGCTGTTTGACCCCTTTTTGCGGGGCTGTTCGCTAAAGCTCCAGATATGACGCGGCGAAGAGAGTCTCTTCGTGAAAAAGCTTTACCGTCTTCCTTATCGCGAGCTGCTTTTCGTCTGATGGATCCAGCTCGCCTTCCTTGAGCCCCTCGGCTATCAGCGTCCACTCGTACTCCGGGCTCTGCTGGCGCGCCACGGCCATCAGCTCTTCGTCGTTCGGATCGACGATCGCCGCGTCCATGCCGTAACCCATCAGGACTGCCAGGAATATCCGGTTCACAAAGGCCGCCCCTTCCGGGGTCAGACCGCACTTGTTGCTGACATTTGAAAGCCCGCAAACCAGGTGCGGCTTCTCGGGCAACTCCGAGAACATCTTCGTGGCCTTGACCAGCGCGTGCACCTGGTCCTGCGCAACGCCGATCGGGAGTACAATCGGGTCGATCCAGTAATCGTCTATAGGTATCGGCCTCTCCATCTCGACCAGGTCCGGCCTGTCACCCGCGAAGACCATCATCAGGTTGTAGCCGTTCTCGACCCTCTCGTTATCGTCACGGGGGACACCCGCCTCGCTCGTGCACAGCCCCACAGCCTTCGCATTATATTTGAGCACCATGGGCACCAGGCGCTTGATGCGCTCGGGGACAAAAGATATTGAGTTGACTATCGCCGGGTTCTTCACCACCTGCAGGCCAGCCTCCATTGCGTCCATGTTCATGGTGTCAAGCGAAAGTGGAAGATCCGTGACCTCCTCTACCGTCTGCACCATCCACTGCATCAGCTCGGGGCCGTTCCTGGTGGCCGGCCCGAGGTTGATATCGATCGCGTCAGGTTTGCCTTCAAGCTGCCACTCCACCATCTCCTGGATAGGCTTTTTGTCCTTTTCCTTCATGGCATCCCTGATCTTTGTCGTGATGACATTGACCTTCTCAGCGATGACGTACATCTCTTCCTCCTTTGCCATCTCTAACGTACATTCCATCGAACTTACATCCGTGCCAACCAGCCGACCACTTACAGCATCTCGGCGGCGTGGTATGAGCTTCTTACCAGCGGCCCTGCAGCGACAGCCGTGAACCCCATCTGCTTCGCCCGGGCCTCCAGGGCGCCGAACTCATCCGGGCTCCAGTATCGGCTCACGGCCATGTTGCTCTCCGCGGGCCTCAGGTACTGCCCGGCTGTTACGAGCCTGCAGCCAGCGCCCATCACGTCCTCCAGGAGCTCATCGACCTCCGGCTCGGTCTCGCCCAGACCGACCATGAAGCCACTCTTGGTTGCGAGCCCCGCGGCTGCCGACCTCGCCAGCACCCCGAGCGATCTCTCGTAACCTGCCTGCGGCCTGATCTCAGGGTAGAGCCTGCGGACGGTCTCCACGTTGTGGTTGAACACGTCCGGCCCGGCTGCTATCACCGTCTCAATGTCCTGCTCGCGGCCGCCGAAATCGGGGACAAGAACCTCGACCGAGGCACCGGGGAGCACTTCGCGTATCGCGGCCACTGTCGCCGCGAACTGCCCGGAGCCTCCGTCGGCGAGGTCATCCCTGGTCACCGAGGTGACCACCACATGTCTCAATCCCATCGCCGCCGCTGCCCTTGCCAGGCGCTCTGGCTCTTCCGAGTCGAGCGCCTCGGCCCCGCCGGTCGGGACCGCACAAAAGCCACAGTCCCTCGTGCAGCGGCCGCCCAATATCATGAACGTCGCGGTGCCCGCCGAGTAGCACTCACCGCGGTTGGGGCATTTCGCCCCAACGCACACCGTGTTGAGCCTCTCCTCGGTAAGCACCTCCTCTACCATGCTCAGTTCGGGCCCGCAGCGCACGGTGCGGTGCATCCAGCGAGGCATCTTCTGGCGCGCCTGGCTCCCGGCGCTGGCCACCTCAGGAATACCTCTCTCGCATCTTGTCCGAGGCCTCTCGGGTCAGCTCCAGGGCCCTTTCTGCGACAGCCACGCTCGCCGAGCCGAGGCCACATGAGGGCGACACCATCGAACGCCTGGCAAGCAGGTCCCTGTCCAGGCCTTTGCCCTCCAGCGCGTCGAAGCCGCCCTCCAGCATGCCGACCAGGTCGTCAGAGGAGACCTTCAGGACGTTTTCGTCCTTGGGCACCACGCCCCAGGCTATCGCCCCGCCGCGCGCGATGTGCTCGCCGATCTCCCCATAGTAGGCCACGAACGGCTCCATGTACTCATAGGCGTCGAAGTGGACCACGTCCACCCCCGTGGCGAAGACCATCGACCAGTCGGTGTTCCCGCAGCAATGCACGCCGGTCACGTCCGCGCCACATCCCTTGAGACACTCGCTGATCTCGCCCACCACCTGTTCTCGGCTGACGCTGATGAGCGCGGAACCGACCGAGTGCAGGTACGGCTCGTCGTAGAATATTACCACCTGCGCCCCAGGTGCCGCCCGTCTCAGCACACGGCTCTGCCACCTGCCCTTGAGCGTCATGCCTTTTACTATCGCCTGCTCGAGGGTCTCGTCGTAAAGGCTCGCCCTCTTGTTCTGGTCGGTGACGGTGAGGCCGAACGATATCGGGCCGGTCACGTGCCCCTTCACGAAAGGCCGCGAGGCGAGCTCGTCAGCGAACGCCCCACCCATGAACTGCTCAAGACCCGCGGCATACGACTCGCTCATGGCAAACCGTTCCAGATCCTCTTTTATGACCGCCTCGTAGAAGCCCTCGAGCTCATCGGCAAGAGAGTCATCCACCTGGAACCACAACCGCTTCGCGGTTTCATCAAGTTGTATGCCTGGGAGCCCCTCCGAGTACTGGGCATACATGTTCTCCCGGAAGCTCAGCTTCGGCAGCTGAGGCCAGGCAGCTACCTCCGGGAAGGCCTGCAGCATGAGGCGGCATGCCAACTCCGGATCGGTGTGCGGTAAGCTGCCGATGGCGATCATCGCGAACCTCGGCTCTAGCTCCATCGTGATCGGTTCACCTACAGGTTGTTTATGTCGAGCTCGGCCTCTTCGAGTATCCGCGGTACGACTTCTTCCTTGCCGATAGCCATGATATGCACGCCGTCGGCGAGATTCTCCTCGCGTATGCGCTTGATGTGCCTCGCCATGATCTTGATTCCGACGTCGATGCCCTTACCCTTCTCGGCTCCCGACATCTCGTCGATCAGGTCCTGCGGTACCGTGACGCCCGGCACGTTAGCGTTCATATATTTGGCCATGCCGGCCGATGTCAGCAGCACCAGCCCGGCCTGCATCTTTACCGGGTACTGCCTGGCGGTCTTCATGAACTCTGCGAAGTTGTCCATGTCGTATATCGCCTGGGTCTGTATCCACTGGGCCCCGGCTTTGACCTTCTTCTCGAACTTGATGAGCTGGGGCTCCAGCGGCAAGGCCTCCGGAGTGACGATCGCGCCCTTGTAGAACTTCACGGGAGCGTTCATCTCGTTTCCGCCGAGGTCTTTGCCCTCCTCCATCGCCCGCATCATGTTGAGCAGCTGCACGGACTCCAGGTCGAACACCGACTTGGCATCCTTGTGGTCGCCGACCGGGACAGAGTCGCCGGTAAGGCAGAGCACGCTGCGCACGCCCCGGGTGTAGGCGAACAGCAGTTCGTTCTCCAGTGACATTCGGTTGCGGTCGCGGCACGTCACCTGCAGGTTCGGCTCTCCCCCCCTCTCCAGGATCATCAGCGCGGTTGCGAGCGACGGGTACCTCATCACCGAGCTCTGGTTGTCGGTGATGTTCATGGCGTGCACTTTGTCCTTCATGAGGTCTATGTGATGGATGACCTCCTCGACGTCCGGGCCCTTGGGCGGACCTATCTCGCCCGATACCAGGAACTTGCCGCTCTCGAGAACCTCCTGAATGGACTGCTTTGCATGCTTGATATTAAGCTCTTTCCATACCGTCTCGACACTCATTCTGCTCACCGCCCTTCTCGCGCTCGAGCACGATCTTGCCTGGCTTGAGCAGCGGGTTCCAGTTCTTGGGCGGCTGGTATTCCCTCATCTTGTCCAGTTTGCCTTCCTTCTCGAGCTGCTGGTAGATCAGCGTCCACGCGCAGTCCTTCTCCGGGTCGACCTCGCACTTTCCATCGTTGGTACCGCCGCAAGGGCCGTTAAGAATGCCCTTGTGACAGCGCGTCACCGGGCATATGGACCCCGTGATATCCAGGAGGCAGTCACCGCACAGACGGCACTTCTCCTCGAACTGCCCGACGCGCATCACGTTGCCCAGGAACATGGTGTCGTTCGATGGAAACACCGGCTTATCAGTGCCGGAGCGAGCCGACTGTGTTCCTGCGCCGCAAGACATCACCATCACCGCGTCGGCTTTCTCCAGTTCTTCCTTGTGAGCGCGGAACTCCTTCTTTACGTCCAGCTCGTGGCAGCCGGTCTCCGGTATCATACTTCCGGTGACTTCCTTGCCCTCGGCGGTTAGCTTCTCGGTCATCTCTTTGACCTGCTCCTCACCCCCGGTCTCGCATACGGTCGCGCAGTCGGCGCAACCGACCAGGAAAACGCTGCCAGCGTCCTCCAGCTCCTTGAGGACCACCTCAAAGGGCTTCTGCTTTGTTACGATCATCTGTTCCTCCCGTCTTAAAGTCTTCTATGCCTCTACTAGCTTATCGAAAACTGCCTCAGGTAAGTCGATATATCGGCGGCCTCCCTGGGCCCCACCAGGATCTCCCAGTCGGGCAGTTCCTCATCGAGCTCACCGGATATCTGCGCGACGTAACCGGGGATCACCAGCTTGCGGTGATTGACCTTCTCGGCAATCCCGCTGGTGTTCACGAACTTCGCAATGACGTCCGGCACGAACTTGCCCGCGGCCCAGGCGGTGAGTACCGACTGGCCTTCCGAGTCGACTACCCCCAGCCAGGAGTCCACCTTGCTGGACTCTATCTCGCCGGAGACTATGAAGTAGGTCAGCGAGAAGTTGGTGGTCACCAGCACCGGCGAATCCGGCCCCGGGCTACCGATCTCGTAAAACTTGCTGTCCACGGCCATCGGCTTCTGCGGGTCCGTGTAGATGTTCTGTATCTCGACCTGCAGAGGGTAATGCATCCACGCCGCCGCGCTGCTCAACACCACGATGTCGGAATACTTCGCGATGTATATGCCTGCCAGCGCTCCTTCGAAGAACTGGTCGTCCGTCTCCTCGCATGGGAAGGTGACTGTCGGGTAACCGAACGGCTTGAACTTGGCTTTGAGAGCCCCCCGCCTGATCGCGATGAGCGCCTCGAGGGTGTTCTTAAGGTCGCGTGTCCCCGGGTCGAGCACCAGGTCCTTCAGGTCCATCCCGGCGGCCTTCTCGGAGAGATCCGCTAGAGCGTCGAGGCCTTCACCCTTCACCACGAGCGGCAGACCCTTGTCTTTCGCGAGTTTTCCCATGGGCTCGAGATTGGACGCGGTCGCGCAGTAGAGAAGAGGAAACTTGTCCCCTATCACCTCAACGGCCGCCTCCATTACACCCGCATCCTCAGTCATCAGCATCACCGCGAGCTCGCTGGCGCCCTTGATCTTCTCCACCACTGCCTTGAACCTGGCGGCGTCGCCCGATTCACACTTCACGGCCAGAAGCTTGACCTCGAGCAGCTGTCCGACACGTTCCCAGGAGTCCTTGCCTGCTTCCTCGACGACAGCGCTGATCTCGTCGTCCGACATCGAGTCCTTGATCAGTACGCCCATGATCGCGGGATTTATGAAGCGCTTCTCGTGCCGGAACATGACCAGTTCCTCACCGATTTTGAACTCCCTGTCGCCCGCTCCGACTTTGACTCCCGCTATAGGAGGCGCAGCGGCTTCCGCAAGCGCCGCCTTGGCCTCATCTGAAACGTGCGGGCAGTCCTCCAGTTTAGCCTGCCCTCCGGCCAACTTCATGGCGAACGCAAGGCAGGTAGGCAGCTTGCAGTCACCACAATTGGTCTTGGGGAGCAGCTTGAAAATATCAAGACCACTCAGTGCCATCTCCGTACTCCTTTCCTTATCTCCCTCTACGCATATTTCAGCCCGTCAAGTATTCTTTAAGGTCAGACCCGCTGTCTTTCATGTCCTCTTCGGTCATCTGATAAACCTGACAACCGACATTTCCCGGGGTCAGGGGCCACCTGGGTTCATGCACTCAAAGCCAGACGAAAAATAACCTTACTGAAGCATCTGCTCCATCGTCAGCGCGGGGTGCCCCTTTTCCTCAAGCCAGGGCAATATCTGCTCCTCGGTCAAGCCGACCTCTTCGTCCGCGATCTTGTCGATGAAATCGGGCGTGCCGAGTTCCTCGGCCCTTTTCTCCAATTGCTCTTTCAGGGTCTCCTTCAGTTCCTTCGGCATCCACACTATGCGGTGAAAGCCACCGTCGGCGCTGATGAACTTCTTACTGGTTATATACACTTTCCCGATGCCGACGAAACCCGGAGTCACGTTACCGCCGCCGACGGAGCCGGCCAGAGTCGAGAACGACATCCCGCATGGGGTCTCCTTTCCTGTGAACTCACGGTTCACAACCATAACCCCGTTACATAGAGGCAGGAACGCCACGATGCACTCAAAGCAACCGCAGGAGGTCATCGGGTCCTCCATCATTGTGTAGGCGTTGAACTTGTCCAGTTTCTGCCCGGAGTTGTTCCACACGAACTCGTTGACGTTTTTCCACTGACCCTTGGCCTCGTCTATCGCCTCGCCCTTACCGATCGGTTGGTTAGGGCCGGTCGGGTCGATCTCGAACGCCGCCTTGCAGTCGAGCCAGTTGTAGGCGCCGCACAGGCCCAGCCGCTCGGGGGTAACGACGCACACGTGCGTCGGGGCGAACGACTGGCAGAGCGTGCAGGAATAGAAGATGTCGGTCGTCTCGTCCGTCATCCCGGCAGTCCTCTCGTCGCGGAACCCGTACCTGGTCCGTGCCTTCGCCTCCCACTCACTCACGTCCTTTTCGTTGGTATAGATGGTCACCTGGACCTTGTCCACGATCGCCGGGAACTCTCCGAGGAGCTTTGCGTGCAGTATGGTGCCGTAGTCCCGGATCTTGAAGCCCTTTTCCTTGGCCTTCTTGCTGATGCGGGTCCAAACGATGTCCCGCTGTCCCATGTGCCATACGCCCTCGGCACCGTTGATGAGGTGGTGGCACTGGCGTTCCAGGATCGACTCGAAGTCTTCCTGCATCTTCCGGCCCGCGACATGGACGACTATGCCGATCGGCAGGGCGGAGCCCGGCTCGACATCGTCGATCTCCGGGCCGACCACCTCGATCTTTCCGTCCTCGACCTCGTCCATCTCCTTCATCTCGACGAACTCGAACGCGGGAGTGATGTTTCCACCGAACTGGACGAACATGTCTTCTTTCCGGATGCGCTCACCTTCAAACGCGGGGCCGTACGCCATGGGTATCGGGACCTTGGTAATCTGTATCTTGAGTCCGCGGACCTCAACGGCCTTCTGCACTATCTGGTCATGCGGGATATTGGAGACCACGTGCTCGTAGGTGCAGACGCCAGTCGGGAGTATCTCCGGGATGGGGGTGTCCGCGATGGTAGGGAAGCCGTAGTTTATGGCGCCCGCCGCGTTCGCGTACCACTCGTCGGTGACCTCGCCCAGCGCCAGCACGAAGGCGAAGATGCGGTTCTTGTTGTACAGAAGAACCTTTCGGAAGTCACCCGGCTGCGCCCCGCCGAAGCTCATGGCCGCGCGGGCGGCGAACCCCAGAGAGTACACGGCCGAGCCTATCTCGCGCCCGTAAGGAACTATCCTGGTCTCCCAGCCGAGCTGAACGTTGATGCTCTCGAGCTGCTCCGCCACGGTGGTCCCGTTGAAGTTGCCGCTCGTCCAGACGTACAGGTTCTTCTCCTGCAGCTCTTTTACTATGCTCTCCGCGGTCTCGGGATCTGGCGCCGAACCGGCCAGCGCGCAGAAACCCGGTGCCGAGCCGTCAACGAACTCGACGCCGCGCTCTCGCATTATCACGTCGTCGGCCGCACCCAGCCAGATGCCGTCGACCGGGTTGGGCCCGTCGATGTACTTTATCCCTTCTTCTATCTCTTCCATGAAAAGGGTTGCCATGCCTGCGTCTAGGGTCGGCCCCAGGTACGGCGTCCACAGGTGCTCGGGCGGAACCGGGGGCAGCAGCCCCTCGGCCACTTTCATAACTGGAGCACAGTCCGCGAGCTTCTCCACCTTCATCCCTGTCATAGCGTAGATGATAGGCAGGTAATAAGCGGTGTTAGGGAAACCGATCTCCTGGCTGTCCCCGTGTTTCTGCAGCGCTTCATCGAGCCTCGCGGCCACCCTGTCGTGGATTGCGTGCGCACCCCTGATAGCGGCGCTTGCGATTATCTTCGACATCCAAACTCCTCCTTGAATCGGTCAGTTCATACCGGCCGTAACGGCGCTTTCCAGCGCCTGCTAGATCTCCAGTTCGCGTCTCATCGCCATGTCGTAGAGTACGCGCTCGCGCTTGGCGGAGATTCCCAGGGCCTCGCGTTTCATGTCTATGAGGCTCAAAATCGTGCCGACCATCTTCTCGGGGTCGGGCTCGAAATGCCAGGAATTTCCGTAGAGCTCGAAAATCCCATCGAACAGGTAATCGGTCATCTTCTGGCTGCCCGTGGTCGGCCACGTGGCACCGAACACCACAGCCGCGCCGCTTGCCACGAAGTACTGCCCGATGGAGATCGCCTTCTCGCTCATCCACTCGGGCGCGCAGCCTACAGCGGGCAGGTCCGAGATGTCGTCACCCAGGCCGCCTTCTTTCACCATCTCGGTAAGCGCGATGAGGATACGGCTGTTGTCGACGCAGGAGCCGACGTGAAGCACCGGCGGGATGCCGACCGCTTCACATATCTCGCGAAGGCCCTGCGGCATGACCCCTTCTTTGTATGCGACCTCGGGGGTCATCAATCCGGTCTTTGCCACCGCCTGCGCGGCGCACCCGGTCATGACAACCAGGCACCCGTTGGCCACCAGTTCGCTCACCACCCTCACGTGCACCGCATCGTGAGGCACCCTGGGGTTGTTGCACCCTACCACACCAACTACACCCCGGATGCGGCCGTCGATGATGCCGTCGTTGAGAGGCCTGTAAGAGGCGCGGAACCGCCCGCCCAGCATGTAGTTGACGTACTCGTGGTCGTAGCCGGCTATAAAATCGCTTGTCTTATCGGGGATATTCACCTCTCCCCTGTTGGGGAAGTTGTCTATAGCCATCTCCACGATCTTCCTGGCTGTGGAGAGCCCGTTCTTCTCGTCGAACTCGATGTGCTCGGCAAACGGCATCTTGCCCTTGGGGCTGGTGGTGATTATCTTGGTATGGAAGCACTTGGAGAGCTCGCCAACGGCCTGATATATGCACTGGACGTCGACGACCATGGCGTCTATCGCGCCGGTGACTATCGCCAGCTCCTGCTGGAGGACGTTGCCGGCTACCGGGATGCCGTGGCGGGAGAGGAGCTCGTTAGCCGTGCAGCATATGCCGGCGATATTGATGCCCTTGGCGCCCTTCTCCTCGGCTTTCTTGAGCATCTCATCGCTCTGGCTGGCGAGCAGTATCATCTCGGAGAGCAGCGGCTCGTGCCCGTGCACGATTAAGTTGACCTGGTCCTCTTCCAGCACCCCCAGGTTGATCTTGGCTTTGATGGGTGTCGGAGTGCCGAACATGATGTCCTGCAGTTCGGTCCCTATCATCGAACCGCCCCAGCCGTCTGCCAGCGCACAGCGCGAGCCCTGGAGCATGATGTTTTCCATGTCCTGGTCAACGCCCATGTTGGTGCGGTGCATTGTCTCCACGACCTCTCGGTCGATGCCGCGGGGGAAGATGCCGAGCTTGCGCCATATCTCCTTGCGCTTCTCGGGCGCCCTCCAGCCGAACTCGATCTCGCCTTCCTGGTTACCGAACATCGCAAGACATTTTTCGCCTACCTCGAGGGCAATCTCCTCCACCGGCCGGTCATCGACCTTGACTCCCAGGTCCGCCGCCACCTCGAGCAGCTTGAAGCGGTCCTTTATCTGGTAACCCTCGGCCTCGCCCTTTGCTGCCAATAAGAAAGTGTGTGCCACAGCGCGGCCGTGGTCGGAGTGGGCGGCAGCCCCCGCTGCGATCATGCGCGCGAAGTTGCGTGCCGCGACCACCTCGGCTGTGGCGCCGCAGATGCCGCGCTTCTCGGTGTCGCCCTCCTTCTTGGCGGGCGTCAGACGACACGGGCCCATAGCGCAGTTCTTGCAGCAGATGCCGCTGGCGCCGATGTTACAGGCCTTCATGGACTCGGTGCGGCTGAACGCCGTGGAATAATCCTCAGCATCAGCCTTCTTGAGCATCTCTATGGATGCCTCGCAAGCTGTCCTTTCTTCAAAATCCAACTGTCCTCAACTCCTCGTTTCTTCCGGGCTCCTGACGACCGGCTTTCGGGCCGGCCAGCGCGTTGTCTAACCCATCAGCGTATCTATCACTTTCCTGACCGTCTTTATCGCGTCGGGGTGGCGCATTATTACAATGTCGGCCCCGGCGATCAGCAGTGTGACCGCGGTCAGTATCTCCCAGAGCACTCCCCGCTTGTTCTCGTCACCCCATTCAGGCGCCTCCGAGGCCGGTTGCTTGGCCTCTTTTGCCTTCCATGACTCGATACCGACGTCTGCCAGCAGCGGCATCTGGGTCATGCCGTCGTCCTGCCGTAACGCCGCCAGCTTCAACCTCTCCATCACGGAGTACGTGTACTCGAGCCCGTAACCGAGCGCGCCCGTCGTCGGGTCTATAACAATGTTTCCGACATCTACACCCAGGTTGGAAAGCAGTATGTTGAGCTGCTTGGCCAGGTTCACGTCGATAGGCGTCTTCGCGGCAATGGTCTGCTTGTACCCGAGGGCCGCGGCGCCGATCGTCTTGTAATTGTCCTCGAGGGCAGGGCCCATCACCACGTTCTTTCCCTCTGCCGCGGCAGCCACGGCCTTGAGGACCTCGCTGTCCTTCTCGGCGTCTTCCGACCCGTATACTATGACGGGGATACTCACCGCTTCCGCCACTGCACCGGCAGTCCTGGCAGCCTCGTCAGCCGGCTTGTCATCGCCCTTGGGGTCGGTACTCTTCAACCTCAAAGATATGAGGTCAGCATCCCACTCGTCCTGCGCCTTCTTCGCCCAGGCTACAGGGTCAGCCATGACGTCGGCGATCGGCCCCTTTACAACCGGAGACCACTCCTCCGGCGCGTAGTCGTAGACCTCAACCGCGATGAGGGGCCGGTTCGGCATCTCGCCCTCGAAAAGATGGAAAGGCAACACGTTTTCCCCGCCGACTTTCACGGCGGACTCTCCGACTCCCAGGTGCACTTCCCTTATCTTTGACTTGCTTGTCTCCTTAGGCATCTCAAACGCCATTTATTCCACTTCCTTTCTACGCTTGTCGGTCTAGTAACGCATTGATTTAAGTCAAATAATACCGATCTATCTATTCCAGCCCGGCCTGTATCTTCGCGGCGGTAAGGGCGTTCTTCAACAGCATCATGTTAGTCACGGCCCCCACCCCTCCGGGTACCGGGGTTATCGCGCTGGCTTTTTCCTTTACGTTATCGAAGTCAACATCCCCGACGGTCCTGGTCTTTGGCTTGCCCTTCTCGTTCAGTACGGGGTTGCCCTCGTCGTCCAACACCTTGACGCGATTGATCCCGACATCTATGACCACCGCGCCCTCTTTCACCAGGTCCGAGGTCACAAGGCCGGCTTTGCCGGCCGCCACGATGAGGATGTCGGCCCCTGTCGTATGCTTCTCGAGGTTGCCAGCCTGAGAAGTAAATATGTGGGTGGTGGTGGTGGTAGCGTTCCTGTTAAGGCACAGCATGGTGACCGGCTTTCCCACGATGTTGCTGTGTCCTACCACAACTATCTCCGCTCCCTCGAAGTCTATGTTCAGCCGGTCAAGCAACTCTACGACCGCCGAGGGTGTAGCCGGCGCAAGGGTCGGCTCTCCCAGGGTGAGGCGCCCCATGTTGAACGGGTGAAAACAATCTATGTCTTTGTCCACCCTGATGCTGTTGATGACCGCCGAATCGGATATATGCTCGGGAAACGGCCGCAGGGGCAGAATCCCGCTTACGGCCTTGTCCTCGTTCAACTCATTCACAATCTTGACTACCTCTTCTTCGCTGGTTTCCGCCGGTAAGGTTTTCTCAACGTAAGTAAATCCCACGGATTCGCAGTTCTTCTCCACCTGCCCGCGGTACATCTTCGACCCGAAATCATCGCCCACCAGAAGCGTCGCTATCCCGGGCTCGACGCCCTGCTTCTTTAGCCTTTCCGTCTCCTCGATGATCTCTTTCTTGATCTCATCCGCTATCGCTTTCCCATCTATGATCTGCCCCATCTGCCTACCTCCTCAGCCGAGTTTCTCGTATGTTACGGCAACCACCTTTTCCCGCAGGCCGGCTGCCCGTGAAAGTATATCCTTTGTCGCGTCCCATTTTTCCTCGACAAAGGAGGGGTCGTCAATGCTGGCCAGGTTTATCTTGACGTTGAGCGCCGCGCACTGCGCCCCCGCCTCGGCCAGGATCGCAGCCACGCCCGCGTCGCTGACAGCGTTAACGTTACCGATGTCCGCGGCAACCTCCGAGAGGCGGGATACTTCAAGGCACTTCCCGGCTATCGCGTAGGGGACCATGGTCGCTTCCTTGAGCGCCGCCTGGACCGCACCAGCGCGGGCCTGTTTTTCCTCCTCGGTTTCGCGCTGCATCTTGAACGCTTTCGCCAGAACGCCGTAGACATCGGTGTCTTTCTGGACCAGGTCCTGTAACTCACCGCGGACCGCCTCCGCGGCCGCGAGCAGCTCCTCTATCCTGTCCTGCACTCCCGCGTACTTCCCTTTGCCTGTCGTAAGGTTCGCTACCATACTTACCAGCGCGGCTCCCAGCGCCCCTGTAAGAGCGCTTCCCGCTCCCCCTCCGGGCTCCGGCGAGCCACTCGCCAGCTTATCGATAAACCCCTTCAACTGACCTTCAAGGTACATCTATTTCTTCACCCCCGTGAGCTCGCCTGTCACTGCTTCCATCATCTCCCCTACCGCGGCCCTCGCCGCGGACCCGGCAGACAGCCCTGTCAGGGGTTTGCCTTCCGCGTCCAGGCGGGCCACCTCCGGGTCATCCGGTATCATCCCGGCGATCTCCATGTCGAGGTCCATGGCCTCGGCCTCGAGGCTATCCTCGAGGTCCCCCCTTACTCTCGAAAAGACCAGGTAGAACTTCTTTACCTCCAGGTCCATATCAACCGCCAGGTCTCGTATTCGCACCGCCGTATCCAGCCCCCGTCGTGACGGGTCGCTGACCACGAACATTATGTCCACATCGTGGTTGGTGCGGCGGCTCAGGTGCTCCATGCCCGCCTCGTTGTCCACAACCACGAAACGGTAATTCTTGCTCATGCGGTCCAGGAAGACGCGAAGCATGTTGTTTATCGCGCAGTAGCAGCCCGGGCCCTCGGGGCGTCCCATGCTGATCAGGTCGAATTCCTTCGTCTCGACAAGTGCCTGCTCTATCTGCATCTCCAGCAGGTCCTGCTTGGACATGCCGGCTGGAAGCTGTTGCTTTTTCGTCTTCTCAGTCATCTCCTCCCGCACGCCACCGACCGTTGATAAAAGCGAAACCCCCAGGGCGGTGTGCAGGTTGCTGTTGGAGTCGGCGTCTACAGCCAGAATCGGCTTCAGGTCCCGGCCCAGCAGGTATTCGATCACCAGTGTTGAGAGAGTTGTCTTGCCGGTGCCTCCTTTTCCGGATACCGCGATAACGTTAGTCAACTGGTGCCACCTCCGGCACCCAGGCGCGCTCTCTCCCGCGCCTCTTCCAACCTTACCTTCACCGTCGGGAACTGCTCTACATGGGTATGTGGCAGGAAAAGCGCCGAGATATACTGGTCCATGAAGTGAGGATTGGTGGAGAGTTCAAGATAAGTCATCTTCTTGGCTATCTGGTCGGCCTCCGCGATAAGGTTCTTGGAAAGGGCCATCAGGTAGCTTCCCAGGAGCGATCCGTTGCCTACGAACTTCAGCTTCTCGGTATCGACGTCCGGCAGCAGCCCTATGATTATCGCCTTGTCGATCTCCAGGTACCGGCCGAACGCTCCGGCTATCAGTATTTCCTCCACCTGGTCAATGTCCATCGAGACCTCTTCGAGCAGGACCTTGATCCCGGCAAATACCGCGGCCTTCGCCCTCATGAGGTTGTCGATGTCCACGTCGGTGATTACGATATCACGGTTCGTCCCGCTCTCGTCGGCCCAGGCGAGCACGTATTCCCCGCCGCTGTCACCTTTTCGCACACGCGGGCTGTCGAGGTCCACGTTCACCTTCCCCCGCTCGTCTATTATGCCGGTCAGGAATAGTTCGGCCAGCACGTCTATCAGGCCGGAACCGCAGATCCCTATCGGCCTCTTGTTGCCGATCGTAATGATCATGGGCTCTTCGGTGACTTCGTTTATGCGCACCTGCTCGATTGCGCCCCTGGTTGCCCTCATCCCGTGCTTGACGCCGGCCCCCTCGAACGCCGGGCCGGCAGAGCAGGAGCAGGAGAGCAGCCAGTCCTTGTTGCCAAGGACCATCTCGCCGTTGGTGCCGATGTCAATGTAGAGCGTGAGTTTATCCGAGTTGAACATGCCGGAGGCGAGCACACCCGCTACTATGTCCCCGCCCACGTAAGAGGCCACGCATGGTGTACATCTCATGTACACGCCAGACGCGATCCTTATCCCGATGTTGCTCGCCTTGATCCACGGGAAGTGCGTCGCCACCGGGATGTAAGGGTCGACCCGGATGTAACGTGGGTCCAGCCCGAGCAGCAAGTGGGTCATTGTGGTGTTACCGGAAATGCACAGGTGGGTTATGCTGCAGAACTCGGTGCTGGTCTTTTCGACCAGCTGCTGTACAAGGTTCCAGATGGTATTTACCGCCGCCGACTGCAGCTTGGCAAGCCCGGTGGAACGGGTAGAGTAGACTATCCGTGTTATCACGTCCTCGCCGTAAGTTATCTGCCCGTTGTAGTCCGACGCTTCGGCGGTCACCTGCCCCGTCTGCAGGTCTATCAGCTGGGCAGATATCGTGGTCGTCCCGAGGTCTATCGCGATCGCCGCCTGTCGGGGCGATGTATCAGCCTTCTCGAGCCTGACCGCCCGGAGCTCCTGGCCCCTGTCCAGCACCGTCACCGTTACATCAAAGCTCGCGGCGCGGATCATGCTGGGCAGAGCCTGCAGCATCGGGTAGTCGAGGACCACGTCTTTCATCTCCACAAGCCGGTTCAGCTCCCGCTTGATGCGCTCGCCGTCGCTCAGGTTGTCCTCGAGTGTCGGCTTGTCAAGGATGAGGTGCAGCTTGGTGGTCGGCGGGCTCAGCTCCCACTGAGGCAATCTCTCTGCCCAGTCCCTGGCGGAAAGTGTGTAACCCTTGAGTGGTATCGGAGGGCGCCTTTCAAGCACCTTCTTGTCCCCGAGCTGGCTCTCGATCGGAACCCGCACCTCCAGGTCGGATTCGATCGTTGCCGAGCACGCGAGCACGTAACCCTGCTTTACCTCCTCCTCGGAGAGCTTGACCTGGAACTTCTGCTTGACCTCGCCTTTCTCGACTATGACCCGGCACTTGCCGCAGTATCCCTCGCCGCCACAGGACGCGTTTATGTGCACGTCGGCCTTCATGGCCGCCCTCAGTATATCCTCGCCCTTTTCGATTTCTATACAGCGGTTCTCCGGGTAAAAGCATACCCTGCAGGTTTCCATGCTGAACTCCACTGTCTACCCGCGGCCGTCAGATCGCGGCTTACATTGATATATCTATAAATCCGGGCATGCCCATGGTCCACCCGCGCAGATTGACAATACCCCGCAGCGCCTCTTAGAACAGACCGACTATCCTGCCGTCCTCCGCAAGGTCCACCTTGTTGCCCGCGGGTTGGCTTGGAAGCCCGGGCATGGTCCTCATGTCACCACACAGCGGGTAAAGGAACCCGGCCCCGATCGACGGGTTCACGTCACGGATCGGTAACCGCCATCCGGTCGGGCGACCCTTCAGAGTGGGATCGTGGGTCAACGAAAGGTGTGTTTTTGCCATGCACAAAGGCAGGTTACCAAAGCCGGCATCGGTCAGTCGCTTGATGGCGGCCTCCGCCACCGGGGTGTAGTCCACGCCGTCCGCTCCGTAAACCTTCGTCGCAATCGTCTCTATTTTGTCCTTGATAGAGTCTTTCAGGTCATACAGGTAATGGAAGTCGTTTTTCATCTCGCAGGCTTTTGCGACCGCCTCTGCTGCATCCTTTCCACCCTCGCCGCCCTTCGCCCATACCTCTA